>AZIE01003324.1_pt1 | contig 12538 bp, 11 predicted proteins | sample 359081 | NCBI WGS metagenome assembly AZIE01 (sample SAMN02429713, study PRJNA222661) | marine sediment metagenome | biome: Sediment sample; isolation source: sample MGS-MCh from oil contaminated site at the lagoon of Mar Chica... | place: Morocco: Mar Chica | collected 2012-07-20 | depth 32 m m | reverse complement strand
TTTTGATAATTGGTTGGAAGTTTGAAGAATCAAAGTTGTTATAAACACCTTCTTTGATTGCAATAACTCTTTCAAGTCCCATTCCTGTATCAATAGATGGTTTAGGTAGTTCACTTCTTGTAATAGTTCCATCTTCATTTTTAGTTTGCTCATATTGCATAAATACTAAGTTCCAGATTTCTAGGAATCTATCACCTTCTCCACCTAAGTAGTCTTCTTCTGTATTGAAGTGCTCAGACCCTTGGTCATAAAAGATTTCAGAACATGGTCCACAAGGTCCTGTATCTCCCATTGACCAGAAGTTGTCTTTATCACCAAATCTTTTGATTCTTGATGCATCAATATGTTTTTGCCAGATTTCAAAAGCTTCATCATCACTATCGTGAATAGTTACCCATAGCTTATCAACTGGCATTGCAAGGTTTTTTGTTACAAATTCCCAAGCATAAGCAATAGCATCTTCTTTGAAGTAATCACCAAATGAGAAGTTCCCTAACATCTCAAATAGTGTATGGTGTCTTGCTGTATATCCAACATTTTCTAAGTCATTATGTTTTCCCCCAGCTCTTACACAAAGCTGACAAGACGTTGCTGTTGGGTTACTTGGCTTTGGAACTGCTCCTGTAAAAATGTCTTTAAACTGTACCATTCCTGCATTGGTAAACATTAATGTGGGATCATCAGGTACTAAAGGCATTGAAGAAATAACTTCATGTCCTTTGCTTTTAAAAAACTCTAAATACTCTTTTCTAATATCCATATAATTCATCCATAATAAATTTAGCTTTTATTCTAACGTAAAGTTTATTTAGCCAAGTTTATTTAAAGTTTTTGACTGTATAATTTAGTAATTTTAAGACTAAAAAAGGAATTAAAAATGGGTAAGTATATAGATTTAACTCCAGAGAATTTTGAGTCAACTGTTAACTCAGGTGTTTCATTAGTAGATTTTTGGGCTCCATGGTGTGGACCTTGTAGAATGATTGCTCCAGTAATCGAAGAATTAGCTGAAGAGTTTGAAGGTAAAGCAAATATTTGTAAAGTAAATACTGACGAACAACAAGATTTAGCTGTAAAATATGGAATTAGATCTATTCCAACAATTATCTTTATGAAAGATGGAGAAGTTGTTGATCAAATGGTTGGTGCTACTTCTAAGCAAGCATTAGCAGAAAAAATCAATTCTTTAGTATAAAAAATATTATTTAAAAAATAAAAGGGAAGAGGCTTTAGCCTTTTCCCTTTTTTTATGCTCTTTCTTTAAAGTATCTGTTTGTTTCTTCTGAAACAATTTTAGATAATAGAAGTAGGGCAATTAAGTTTGGAATAGCCATAAGACCATTTGCAAGGTCTGAGAAGTTCCATACAAGTTTTAGTTCTATCATTGCTCCAACAACAATAAAACTTACAAAAACTATTCTATAAAGTTTAATTGATTTGTCACCAAAGATATACTCAAATGCTCTTTCACCATAATAAGACCATCCAAGAATTGTTGAATAACCAAATAAAACAGTTGCAAGAACAATAACAATTGCTCCAAAATCACCTAAGAAGTATTCAAAACTTCTTAATGTAAGTTCTCCTGCGCTTCCACCTGTTTGCCAAATAGGTGCCATAAGAATAATAAGAGCAGTCATTGTACAAACTACTAAAGTATCTATAAATGTTTGAGTCATTGATACAAGTGCTTGTTTTGCTGGGTCATTTGTTTTTGCTGCTGCTGCTGCAATTGGAGCAGAACCAAGACCTGATTCATTTGAGAAAACTCCCCTTGCTATACCATATCTAATAGCTGCTGCAACTGCTGCACCTGCAAAACCACCACCAGCTGCAATTGGATTAAATGCATAATAGAAAATCATTCCAAAAGCATCACCAACTTTATCAAAGTTTGTAAGGATAATTGCTAAAGAAGTTCCTAAATAAATTACAATCATAAAAGGAATTAATATTGATGTTGTTTTACCAATAGATTTAATTCCTCCAATTACAACAAAAGAAGTAATAGTTAAAAGAACAATTCCTGTAACCCAAGATGGTGTTTCAAACTGTGCAAAAAGTGCATTTGAGATTGCATTTGATTGAGTCATATTTCCAATACCAAATGAAGCTAAAACAGTAAAAAGAGCAAAAAGGAAAGCCAGTTTTGGCATATTTAATCCCTTTGATAGGTAGTACATTGGTCCACCTTTGTATCCATTCTCACCTTTTTCTCTATATTTTACAGCTAAGATTGCTTCTGAGTATTTTGTTGCCATACCTACAAGACCAGTTACCCACATCCAAAAAACTGCACCTGGACCACCAAAAGTAATTGCTGTAGCAACCCCAACTATATTTCCAATTCCTACAGTTGCAGCTAGGGCTGTCATTAAAGCTTGAAAGTGTGAAATATCACCATCTGCATTTTTCTCTTTAGTAAAAATAAGTTTAACTGCATGACCTAAAGCCCAAAACTGCATACCTTTTAATCTGATTGTTAAAAATAAACCTGTACCAACTAATAAAACTAGCATAGGTACACCCCATACAAAATCTGAGGCAGTTGATATAATATTGTCTAAAAATTCCATTTTATACCCCTTAAATTTGAAAGCATGTATAATACCTTAGAAATAGTTAAATTTTTTTGAATAGTTATTCATTAAAGCAGTTGTTTAGAAAGATTATAGTTAAATACGATAAATTTTACTAAAGGATAAAAATTATCATTTAAGATTTATTAAACTCTTACTTATAATTTTGTATCATTTATTTTCAAAATAGATATAAATGATAATTAACTTAGTATAAAATAACAAATATTTAAAAGGATCATGAATGTTAGATTTAGCAATTATTGGTGGAGGACCAGCTGGTTTAACTGCTGGTTTATATGCAACTAGAGGTGGACTTAATAACGTAACAATGTTTGAAATGGGTATGCCAGGTGGACAAATTACTGGAAGTAGTGAAATTGAAAACTATCCAGGACAAGAAAAAGTTGTAACTGGTATGGAGTTAATGCAAACTTGGCCAGACCAAGCTATGAAATTTGGACTTAAGCATGAAATGCAACAAGTTATGAAAGTAAGAAAAGCTGGAGATAACTTTGAAGTAGAGTTAGGTGATGGGTCTAAACAAGAAGCAAGATCAGTACTTTTAGCAACAGGTTCTGTTCCTAAAAAAGGTGGCTTCAAAGGTGAAGATGAGTTCTTTGGTAGAGGAATTTCAACTTGTGCAACTTGTGATGGTTTCTTCTATAAAAACAAAGAAGTAGCTGTTATTGGTGGTGGAGATACTGCTTTAGAAGAAGCTTATTACCTTTCTAAAATTTGTTCAAAAGTTTATTTAGTACATAGAAGAGATACATATAGAGCTGCTCCAAGTACAATTGAGCATATGAAAAAAGCTGAAAATATTGAAGAAGTTACAAATGTTACTGTAGAAGAAGTAATTGGTGATAACATGGGAGTAACTGGACTTATTGTTAAATCAAAAGAGAGTGGTGAAACTAGACAACTAGACGTACCTGGTGTATTTGTATTTGTTGGAAGAAATGTATTAAGTGATGCTTTAAAACAAGATGATGGTTCATATCTTTGTGATGTAAATGAACAAACAGAAGTTATTGTTGACCTTAAAATGAGAACTAATGTACCAGGATTATATGCAGCTGGTGATGTTAGAATTGAAGCAGCAAAACAAGTTGTATGTGCCGCAGCAGATGGTGCTACAGCAGCTGTAGATATTATTGAATACTTAGGATAAAATCCATACTTGACTAAAAGAAGAAAGAATTACTCTTTCTTCTTTTTAATTAACCTTACACTTAGTACTTTTTAAGTACTATACCAGCTTCATTAAACTTTTTAAAAAAGTAGCTTGTATAATTACAGTTACTAATTAATATTATTATATATAACAAAAGGAAAATCTTATGATAAATGTAGGTATTGTAGGAAGTACAGGAAGAGTTGGTTCTCTTTTAATCGATGATTTACAAGTTGACAAGGAAGCAAAACTTTCAGCTTGTCATGTATTTGATAAGTTAACAAAAACTGTACCAGAAGATACAGTAATTACAAATGAAATGAAAGTATTATTAGATTCAAGTGATGTTATTATTGACTTTAGTGCACCTGTTGCAACTCAAAGCCTACTTGAAGAAATCGTTGAAAACGGTGGTACTAAACCATTAGTTATTGCAACAACTGGTTTTAATAAACATCAACAAAACTTATTAATTGAAGCTAGTAAAAAAGTACCAGTACTTTATGCTACAAATATGAGTTTAGGTGTTGCAGTTTTAAATAAACTTGTTTCACTTGCAAGTAAAGCATTAAAAGATTTTGATTGCGAAATTGTTGAACAACACCACAGATATAAAGTTGATTCTCCATCGGGAACTGCTTTAACACTAGCAGAGCATGCTGCAAAAGCTAGAGATTTAGACTTAGATGCTGTTAGAGTATCTGGTAGAGATGGTGAAATTGGTGCAAGAACAAAAGATGAAATTGGTGTTATGAGTTTAAGAGGTGGTGACATTGTAGGAAGACATACTGTTGGACTATATAATGATGGTGAATTTATTGAATTACACCACACTGCAACTGCTAGAAATACTTTTTCAAAAGGTGCAATTAAAGCTGCAAAATGGCTTGTTGAACAAGAGCCAGGGCTTTATTCAATTAATGACTGTTTAGGTCTATAAAATAAAAAATAAATAAATATTAAAAGTGAAAAGAAATTTCAGCACTCAAGTTCACTTTTCATTTTTTTTTAAAGGTTAAATAAATGTGTGCAATAGTTGGAATCTATGGTAATGAAAACGCCGCTAGACTTGCTTCTTTAGCTCTATTCTCTATGCAACATAGAGGGCAAGAAGCAACAGGAATCTCATCATCTTGTGATGGAAAAATTTATACTAAAAAAGATAGTGGATTAGTTTCTGAAGTATTTACTGATGAAGCATTAAATTATCTTAAAGGTAATATGGCAATTGGTCATAATAGATACTCTACGGCAGGTGGAGACTCTATTTTTGATGCTCAACCAGTTTCTGCAAAGTATAAATTAGGTGAAATGTCTATTGTTCACAATGGAAATCTTATTAATAAAAATGAGGTTAGACAAGAACTAATAGAAGAAGGTGCAATTTTTCAAACAGAAATGGATACAGAAAACTTAATCCATCTGATTGCAAAAAGTAGTCACGAGAGATTAAGAGATAGAATTAAAGAGGGACTTAATAAAACAATAGGTGCTTACTGTTTTATTATTCAATCTAGATCTAAACAGTTTGTTATTAGAGATAGATATGGTATTAGACCATTATCTTTAGGAAAAATAAAAACTGGTGGATATATTGTTGCAAGTGAGACTTGTGCCTTTGATTTAGTTGATGCTGAATTTATTAGAGATGTAAAACCAGGTGAAATGTTGATTTTTGCAGATGGTTATGATGAGCCAGAATCAATTCAATTATTTGAGCCAGAGTTTAGACCTTGTGCTTTTGAATATGTATATTTTGCAAGACCTGATTCTGTAATAGATGGTAAAAATGTATATAGAACTAGAGAGAACATGGGTAAAGCTTTAGCTAAAAATGATGAAGGAAACTCAATTAAAGTAGATATGGTTGTTCCTGTTCCTGATTCAGGTGTTCCAGCGGCTCTTGGTTATGCTGCACAAAGTAAAGTTCCATTTGAGTATGGAATTATTAGAAACCACTATGTGGGAAGAACATTTATTGAGCCAACTCAAGAAATGAGAAATATGAAAGTTAAAATGAAACTTTCTCCAATGAGATCTTTAATTGAAGGTAAATCTTTATTGGTAATTGATGATTCTATTGTTAGAGGTACTACTTCTAAAAGAATTGTTAAGATGTTAAAAGAAGCGGGAGCAAAAGAAGTTCACTTTAGAGTGGCATCTCCTGAGATTAAATTCCCTTGTTATTATGGGATTGATACTCCAAACCAAGAGGAGCTAATCTCTCACAGAATGACAAAAGAGGAAATTTGTGAATTTATTGAGGCAGATACATTAGAGTATTTATCAATTGAGGATTTAACAGAGTCAATTGGTGAAGGTACTAATTATGCCCTAGAAAGCTTTGATGGTGACTATTTCGTTACAAAATAAAAAAAATAAAATTAAATATCAAAACAAAGAAGTATTAACTATTGGAAGATACTTCAAGAAAAAGTTTGGACATAAGGTTTATAAAGTACCTATCTCTATAGGTGGTTTTACTTGTCCAAATATTGATGGAACAGTAGCAAAGGGTGGTTGCACCTTTTGTGAAAATGACTCTTTCTCTCCTAATCTTACTGAGAGAAAACCAAAGTTCAAACTAAATCCTAATGTAAAAGAAAACCCTTTTTTAGAAAATCAACTAAAACAGCTTGAATTACAATTTGATGCGACTAGAGATAGGCTAAAAAATAAGTTTGGTGTTAAAAAGTATATTGTTTATTTCCAATCTTTTACTAATACTTATGCTCCAATTGAGACATTAAAAGCTCTCTATACAAAAGCTTTATCTTTTGATAATGTAATAGGTCTTTCTATTGGTACAAGAACAGATTGTATGACTGATGAAATCCTTGATTTTTTAAAAGAGTTAAGTTCTGATAAAGAGATTTGGGTTGAGTATGGTATTCAATCTTTTTATGATGAAACTTTAGAGAAAATAAACCGTGGTGATGATGCTTCAAATATGAGATATTGGATTAAAAGAACCAAAGAAAAAGGTTTAAATGTTTGTGGACATCTAATTTATGGTTTACCAGATGAAGATAAAGAGATGATGCTAAAAACTTTAGATGAGACTATTGCTTTAGATGTGGATTCTATTAAGTTCCACCCTTTATATGTGGTTAAAAATACTCTTTTAACAAAAGATTTTAAAAGAGGTGACTTTACTCCTATCTCTGAAGATTTATATATTGAAACAGTAGTTGAATCAATAAAAAGAATGCCTGAAAATATCTCTATTCAAAGAGTAACTGCTGGAATAGACGATAGCAGTTTATTAGCTCCAATGTGGTGTAAAAATAAACATCAACAAATTAGTAAAATAAGAAAAGCTTTAATCAAAGAAGGATTGAAGTATTAGGAAAGGGGAAAATACCTAAGATATAAATCTTAGTATTTATCCTTTTATTTTAAGTAAATAGTCAACAACATTTTCTATAAATGCATCGTGTTTTCTATCTTTTCTATAAGCAATGTATAACTTTCTAGACATTTTGTGATTTCCAATTCTTGACTCATATAAAGCACCTGCTTTAAGTAGAGATTCAATTGCATTTCTTGATACAATAGAAACAGTTGGAGTTTCATTTTTATCTGAGTGTAAAACAGTTTGTACAATAGTTGTAGCACTTGTAACTTCACTTGTTACATCAAATGTATCACAGTCTGGATAGTTTGCTTTTTCTAACGACTCTTTAAAAATTAATCTAGTATGAGAATCAGGGTTTCTACATACCCATTTGTATGATAATAAATCACTAGCTTTTGCTTTTGCAGGAAGTTTTTGGTTTGAGAAAATTACAATCTCATCATCCATCCACTCTCTATAAATAATATCATCATCTGGAATATAGTTTTCAACTAATGCCATATCGATTTTTTTATCTAATAAGTCTTCAATTGCTTTGTGAGAAACAGAAACATTGATAGAAACATCATTGTTAATATTTTCTTTCAGGTTATTTAAAAATCTTGGAAGAATATAGTTTCCAATAATAAATGAAGCACCGAATAAAAAAGTTACATCTTTATTCATAATCTTTAATAACTCTTTTTCTCCATTGTTTACACATCTCTCGATTTTTTGTGCAATAGAATAAAGCATTTGACCCTCTTTTGTAAGTCTAATACCGTTCTTTTTTCTATCAACTACTTGCACATCAAGATAGTCTTCAATGAACTTCATTTGTTGAGTAACTGCTGGTTGAGAAATACCTAACTTGGCAGATGCCTTTGAAAAAGACTTTTCTCTAACAACTGTTAAAAAAGTTTCGAGTTTCGCAAAATCCGTTAACATTCTTGTTGCCTTTAAAAAATTTAATGATTATAATAACATTTGTTTATAAATAAAAATATTAAGAAGTGCAATTAATTTAAACAAATTATGCTATAATCTAATATATTACCTTATTAAATTAATAATCAATATTTAAAAACATACTATTTTTTTCAGGTAAATGGAGTAAAAATGTTAGAAAATTCTTTATCATCGTTAAATGAGTCTCAAAGGGAAGCTGCTCAGCATATTGACGGTTCTTTATTAATCCTTGCAGGTGCTGGTTCTGGTAAAACAAAAACAATTACAACAAGGCTTGCTTACCTTATTTCAATTGGAATTGACCCAAGCTCAATTTTAACTCTAACATTTACAAACAAAGCTGCAACAGAAATGAGAGAAAGAGCTTACTCTATGATTGATACTTCAATTGTAAATACTCCTCCTTTACTTTGCACTTTCCACAAATTTGGACTTCTTTTCTTAAAGTTTCATATGAGTGAATTAGGAAGAAAAAATAACTTTATAATTATAGATACAGATGATAAAAAAAGAATACTAAAATCAATTGATAAAGAGATAACTACCTCTTTACTAGTTAGTGAAATTTCAAAATATAAAAATACTTTAATAACTCCAACTGAAGCAAAAGCTGCTGCACAACTAAAAATCTATCAACAAATTGCAGATGTATATGAAAAATATGAAGCTTATTTATTAAAAAACAACCTTGTAGATTTTGATGATTTATTATTACTTCCTTACAAGATTTTAAAACAAAATGAAGAATTAGCTAAAGAGATTAGTCAGAAGTATCAATATGTAATGGTAGATGAGTATCAAGATACAAATGAACTACAATATAAACTTCTAAGAAAGTTATGTTCTACCCATGATAATATTTGTGTTGTTGGTGATGATGATCAATCAATTTATGGATGGAGAGGTGCAACTATTAAAAATATCCTTAACTTCCATGAGCATTTTGAAGGTACGAAGATTGTAAAACTTGAAGATAACTATAGATCAACAAACACAATCTTAAATCATGCAAATCAACTTATTGAACACAATAGAGATAGACTTGGTAAAAAGTTAATTGGAACAAGAAAAGAGGGTGATAGTGTAAAGGTATATGAATCTTCTGATGAAAATGAAGAGACAAGAAAAATCACTGATGACATCAAAAAACTTGTTGCAAGTGGAGAGAGTGCTAGAGATATTGCTATTTTATTTAGGGTAAATGCACTTTCAAGGTCTTTAGAAGAAGGCTTTAATAAAGCAGGACTTAGCTATAGACTTATTGGTGGAATGAAGTTCTACGAAAGAGCTGAGATTAAAGATTTAATTGCTTATTTTAGAGTTTTAACAAATACTACTGATAACTTCTCTTTTAAAAGAATTGTTAATAAACCAAAAAGAGGAATAGGTAAAACAACTATTGATAAGCTTGATGCGAAATCAGTAGAGCTTAAAAGACCTATTTTTAATATTATTGAAGATTTTGAGCCAGATGAACTTGCAGCTGTTGTAGGTAAAAAGAACTCAAGAACTTTAAAAGTATTTATGGCTTCAATTATGGATTTAAGAGATACTTTAGAAGAGTCTAAAATGAAGTTTTTAGATGCCTTTGAAGATACTTTTGATTACCGAGCTTCATATGACAATGTTCCAGATGGTTTTGATAGACAAGCAAATATAGATGAGTTCTATGGATATATTAGAGATTACTTTATTCAAAATCCACATCAAAATTTAGATGACTTTTTAAATGAAATTGCTTTAGAGTCAGAACAAAGTGAATTAACAGAACAGTCTGTTTCTATGATGAGTATTCACTCTTCAAAAGGTTTAGAATATAAGCATTTATTTATCATTGGTATGGAGGAAGGTTTCTTCCCTATTATTGGAGATGGAAGTGATATCGAAGAAGAAAGAAGATTAGGTTATGTTGCTATTACAAGAGCAATGGATACCTTAACTATGTCTTTTGTTCATTCTAGATTTTATAAAGGGAAAAGAGCCTCTTTATTAAAAAGTAGATTTTTAAGTGAGTCTGGACTTATCAAAGGAAGTTTAACTATTGAGAAAACTTCTTCATATAAAAAAGGTGATTTAGTACAACACAAGATTTTTGGAATGGGAAGAGTTCAAAAAGCGAATAAAGCTGGAAAAGATTATAAACTTACAATTAATTTTGGTGGTACAAGAAGAGATATTTTATCTTCATTTGTAGAAAAGATTTAATATAAATAATGCAAAAAAAACTATACGATAAAGAACAATTAAATAAGTTAGTTGTTGTAAACAAACCTATGTTTAGAACATCAAACTCATATTTAAATGAGATAAAAAGAAAATACAGAAATAAAAAAGCAGGTTTTAGTGGAACCCTTGACCCTTTTGCTTGTGGATGTTTGATTGTAGCTTTTGGTCAATATTCAAAGCTTTTTAACTATCTTAAAAAAACTCCTAAAACTTATAGAGCTGTGATTTGGCTTGGAACTACATCTGAGTCTTTAGATATAGAAAATGTAATTAGTATAAATGATGAAAAAAGATTAGATGTAAATGATATAAAAAGAGAGATTAAAAATCTAGTTGGAACACATGAATATTATCCTCCTAAATTTTCTGCTAAAAAAATAGATGGTAAAAGAGCTTATGATTTAGCAAGGGAAGGAAAAGATGTAAAGATGAAAAAATCATCAATGCAGATTTTTGATACAAAATTTATCTCTTATAATCATCCCTTTATAACTTTTGAATCTACAGTTAGTGAAGGTTCGTATATTAGGAGTTTAGCTCAAATCTTACTTGAAAGCTTAGATGCCAAAGGAACACTATCTTATTTAAATAGATTAAATGAAGGTATGTTCTTTTATGAAAATGAAAAAGATTTAAACCCTTTAGCTTATCTTGATATAGAACATAATATTTATACAGGTGAAAAAAGCTTTTTTGAAAACGGTAAAAAGATATCTTTAGAGTTTTTAGAAAATAAAGAAGAAGGCACTTATATAGTTAAGTTTGAAGAGTTTTTTAGTATAATCCAAATTATTGATAATGAAGTGAAATATCTTCTAAATAAGGTGAACCTTTGACAGTTACAAGAAAGTCATATGCAAAAGTAAATATCTTTTTAAAAATTGTTGGAAAAAGAGACAACTATCATGAACTAGCTTCTAGATTTGTAAGAGTACACTCTTTATATGACTTAGTATCTTTTGAAGATGAAGCTTGTGAAGAGTTTACATTGGAAGGTAACTTTGGCTGTGAATTAAAAAAGAATACTATCTATAAAGCTTATTTACTTTTAAAAGATATATCTTCTAAAGTAGAAGAGTATTTTAAAAATAAAAAAGTAAAAGTTGAAAAAAATATCCCTGAATTTGCAGGTCTTGGTGGTGGAAGTTCAAATGCAGCTACCTTTATGATTATGGTAAATGAAGAGTGTAAACTTGGGCTTTCAAAAGATGATTTATGTGCTCTTGCAGTTCAAATAGGAGCTGATGTTCCATTTTTTGTATATGAATATGATAGTGCAAATGTCTCTGGTATTGGTGAAAAAATAGAAAAATTTGATGAAGAAATCTTAGATATAAATGTAGTGACTCCTAAAGTAGAATGTGATACAGCGATGATTTTTAGGGAGTTTAGAGCTAACTTTTATAATGAAGAGACAAAAGAGAATGTACTTAAGCTTTTTAGTCAAAAATCAACACAAATACTAGAAGATAGTAGCATAAGCGCAGCAAATGATTTATATAAGCCTGCTAAATCAATCTATAGTGAACTAGAAGATTTTGAGAAAAAAGGTTGGTTTTTTAGTGGAAGTGGAAGCTCATTTTTTAAGGTGAATAATGGCAAAAAATAAAGAAAAAAATTTAACATTTAAAAATAAAAAAGCATATCATGATTATGAAATATTAGAGACATTAGAAGCTGGTATTGCATTAGAAGGAAGTGAAGTTAAGTCTATACGAGATAGTAGAGTTAATCTAAAAGATTCTCATATTAGAATTATTAAAAATGAAGTATATGTTTTAAATATGCATATTACTCATCTAAGTACTGCACATACGACTTTTAGACCAGATGAAAGAAGAAGTAGAAAGTTACTTTTACACAGACGAGAGATTGATAAACTTCATGCAAAAGTTACTAAAGATGGTGTAACATTAATACCTACTAGACTCTATTTTAATTCTAAAAATATGGTGAAAATCCAAGTAGCTGTTGCAAGAGGTAAAAAGCTACATGATAAAAGAGAAGACCTAAAACAAAAGACTCTAAAAAAAGAAGCCTTACAAGCATTAAAAAATAGCTTCTAAATCTACACTTATAATCAGTATCATTATGGTGCTGATTATTTTTAAAAATTAAACAAAACTTAAAAAAAAAACTAAAATATTAAGCTTAATTTTATAGCCCTTTGGCTAATATTTGATGATAAGTGACAAAATAGTGACTTGTATAAAAAATTAGTAGGAGGAGATTGATGCAAAACGGTGCACA
>AZIE01000851.1_pt1 | contig 13370 bp, 12 predicted proteins | sample 359081 | NCBI WGS metagenome assembly AZIE01 (sample SAMN02429713, study PRJNA222661) | marine sediment metagenome | biome: Sediment sample; isolation source: sample MGS-MCh from oil contaminated site at the lagoon of Mar Chica... | place: Morocco: Mar Chica | collected 2012-07-20 | depth 32 m m | reverse complement strand
GAGAGAGTGTATGACACAATTGAGCTTCTTTTTAAAGCTGTTGAAAGAGTCGTTTAGGGATTTAGTTCCTATTATTGTTGTAATTTTATTTTTCCAACTTGCAATTATTCAAGCTGTTCCTGAAGGGTGGGTTAGTACTGCAATTGGTTTAGGTATTGTTGGTATTGGTTTAGCAATTTTCTTACAAGGTTTGGAAATTGGTATTTTTCCTGTTGGAGAAGGTTTAGCTAGAGACTTTGCAAAACATGGAACAATGCTGTGGGTTCTATTTTTTGCTTTTCTAATTGGTTTTGGTACAACAATTGCCGAACCAGCCTTAGCTGTTATTGCTGATAAAGCTGCTTCTATTTCAAGTGGGCGTATAGATGCTACTATTCTTAGACTTGTAGTTGCGGGGTCTGTTGGTTTTGCTATTTTTTTAGGTGTATTTAGAATCTACAAGGGACACCCAATTCATTATTATATAATCGTTGGGTATATTTTAGTTGTATCTGTAACTTTCTTTGCTCCAAAAGAGATTATTGGTTTAGCCTATGATTTAGGTGGAGTTACAACTTCTACTGTTACAGTTCCTCTTGTTGCTGCACTTGGTATTGGACTTGCTACTACAATCAAAGGAAGAAACCCTGTTATTGATGGTTTTGGACTTATTGCTTTTGCATCTTTAACACCAATGATCTTTGTACAAGTTTATGGTATTGCTGTTTATAACTTAGTTGATGTATCTGAAGTTGTTAATGTAACTAAAGTTGCCGTTGAAGCAAAAGTATCTACTGCTGCTACAATTAGTTTTGATAGTTTATTAACAGGTATTTTCAATGTTGTAAAAGATGTTGCTCCTATTTTATTAATTATTCTATTCTTCCAATATGCTGTATTAAAGAAAAGAATTGATAATTTAAAAACTGTACTACTTGGATTTGTACTTGTTATTTTAGGTCTTGATGCATTTATTGTTGGTCTTGAAATGGGGTTATTTACTCTTGGTGAGACTATGGCTTATCAACTTACAAAATCTGATTCTGTGATGATGATTTATGCATTTGCTTTTGCAATTGGTTTTTCTACAACAATGGCAGAACCTGCACTTATGGCAATTGCAAAAAAAGCAAAAGATATTTCAGATGGTAAGATAAATGACTTTGCATTAAGAGTTTTTGTTGCCTTTGGTGTTGCAGTTGGTATTGCTTTAGGTGCATTTAGAATTGTAGATGGTGGACATATTCACTACTATATCATCTTTGGATATATCTTAGTTATTATTTTAACTTCTATTGCTCCAAAGTATATTATTCCTATAGCTTATGACTCTGGTGGGGTTACAACTTCAACTGTAACAGTACCTCTTGTTGCTGCACTTGGTATTGGGCTTGCAACTAATATAGAAGGAAGAAGTCCACTTATTGATGGTTTTGGACTTATTGCCTTTGCTTCACTTTTTCCAATGATTACAGTAATGCTTTATGGTATTATTATTGAAAAACTTGGTGTTAAATCTGATACTGAAATTGAAGCTGCAAATATCTTAAAAGATGCTCTTATTGATGCAGAAAATATGGATTTAGCAACTGTAAATATTGATGGAAGTGATAGAAGACACTCTTTACCAATGGATTTCTCAGCAGTTGTTATTATTGTTCCAAAAGATAAAAAAATTGATGCAATTCAAGCTGCAAATAAAGCAGGAGCACCAGGTGTTACTGTATTAAGAGCAGATGGAATTGGTCTTGGACAAATTGATAACTACTATAGAACATCATTTGAAGCAAATGATGCATTATTACTATTCTTATTACCTCAAAGTTTAGTAAATCCAGTTATTAAATCTATTATTCATTCCTTACATATTACAACAACAGGAAAAGGTATTGCTTTTGCATTCCCATTAACACATATGAAAGGGATTAGTTTAAGTAGACATGATATTTTTGTAAATAGAAAAGACCATAAAAATCCTGAAAATGATGTAGAAAAACTAATCAAAGAGGAAGAAGAAAAAGTTTTAGAAAAAATTCATGAGCATAAAAAAGTAGCAAATGAAGAATCTAAATAGTTTAGAAGAGACTAAAAGTATTATAAGTACACAAGATGCTGTACTTATATACTTCTCAGGAGAAAACTGTTCTGTATGTACTGCACTAAAACCTAAAATAGAACAACAAGTTAATCTGCACTTACCTAAAATCAAAATTTATGAAGTAAAAGCTGATATCTATAAAGAGATAGCAAGCAATTTTTCGGTATTTTCTATACCAACTATCTTGGTATTTTTTGATTCAAAAGAGTTTAAGAGAGAAGGACGAAATATCTCTGTTTTAAACTTCATAGAGGAGTTAAAAAGACCATACAATTTATTTATGGAATAAGAAGAATGAAAAGAACACTTTTAATATTTTTATTAGTATTTATTGCAATGCAGTTTATACAAACTGAAAAAGTAAATAGTGAAACGAACCCAGAGTTAGAAATGAAAACTCCCCCTGAGATAACAACTATTTTTAAATCTGCTTGTTATGACTGCCATACAAACTCTACAACTTGGCCTTGGTACTCTTATGTTGCTCCTTTTTCTTGGATAATTGATTCTCATGTTACAAATGGAAGAAAAGCATTAAACTTCTCAATTTGGGAAACATATAGTGAAGAGAAAAAAGAAGAAAAAATGAAAGCTATCTTTAGAACAGCATATGCTTCTATGCCATTAGCTTCATATATAAAAGCACATGATGATGCAAATTTAACAAGAGAGCAAAGAACACTTATTAGAGAATGGACTGGAGTGAAAAAATAGTTTGAGAGAAGAAGTTCAAGCCTTATTAGACGAGAAGAAAACTCTACTTACGATTACGTATTTTAAACTTCAACAACTTTTTGAAAAGAAGTATGGAGAAAATACGGTAGTACTTATGGAAATAGGTACTTTCTTTGAAGTTTATGAAGTTAATAATGATGAAGAACAAATAGGAAAAGCTAAAGAGATAGCAGAACTATTAAATATTCAATTAACTAGAAAAAATAAGTCTATTTTAGAAAACTCAAAAGAGAATCCAATTATGGCTGGTGTTCCTGCTATATCACTAGAAAAACATCTTGCTAGAATTATTGCTGAACAAAAATACACAGTAGTAATTATAAGACAAAAAGGTGTTCCTCCAAAGGTAAGCAGATACCTTGATACAGTAGTAAGTCCTGGTACAAACTTCGATTTTGTAATAGACCAAGATGAAAACAATATCACTTCACTTGTGGTTGACCAAATAAAAGGTATCTATCTTGTGGGTTATTCAGCTATTGATGTAACTACAGGAAAGTGTTACTACAATGAAGTACATGGTACTAGTGAAGATAAGTTTTATGCTTTAGATGAAGTATTTAACTACATGAATATGCACCGTACAAATGAAGTTGTTGTAACTTTTGCAGATAAAAATATAAATCAAAAAGAAGTAATTGATTATCTTGAGTTAAAACTAAAGACTTTTCATATTGGAACATTTATTCCAAAGATTAATTATCAAAATGAACTATTTAAAAATGTATTTGATGTGGAATCACTACTTACCGCAATAGAACATCTTGATATGGAAAGAGTTCCTCTTAGTTCTCAAAGTTTAGCAATACTTATTGATTTTGTTATAGGGCATGATTCAAATATTGTTCAAAAGCTTTCACTTCCAATTAAACTTGATGTTTCAAAATATATTTACTTAGGAAACAATGCTTTAGAGCAATTAAATATTATAGAAACTTCCCACAATCCAAGTTTGATAAAACTTATAAACAATACTTCAACAGCAATGGGGAAAAGACTTTTAAAAGAGAGACTAACTCACCCTGTGAAAGATAGTAAAGAGTTGTTAAGAAGATTTGCTCTTTCAAAAGAGTTATTTGATTATCATGGACCTATTGAAAATGAATTAGCAAATATCTATGATATAGAAAGATTAACAAGAAGAATAAAGCTTGCAAGGCTTCATCCTTTTGAATTAAACTATTTATATGATTCACTTCTTAGTATAAAAGAAGTAGTAGCTTTCATGGAGAATTATAAGTTCATAACTCCACCTTGTAGCTTAGCACAACTTCAAATGTTTATTGACTCTATTGAATCAACTTTTGACTTAGCTATTTCTGGTAAGTATATGCTTAAAGATGTTGAGTCAAATATGGTTTGTGATGGAATAAACCATGAAATAGATGAATTAAACAGACAAAATGAAGTTTTATATTCAAAACTAGAATTGATAAAAGACCATATTTTAAATCTATTAAATGCAAAAGACTCAAACTTTGTAAGTATCAATAGACTTGATAAAGAAGGTTTCTTTTTAGGTCTTACCAAAAATAGATATAACTTAGTAAAAGAAGAACTGTTAAACTCACATATTATCATTGAAGATGATTTACTTCTTTTCAAAGACTTTAATTATAAAGTGCAAACTACTTCTGTAAAAATCTCTTGCAAACTTACAGATGAAATCTCAGATAAGTATGTACATAATCTAAGAAAAATCATTGAGTTAAATAAACTTGTATTTAAAGAAAAACTAAATGAGTTTGAAAAGAAGTTTGCAACACTACTTGAAGAGTTAGTTCAGTTTATTGCTGAGGTTGATTTAACAGTTTCAAATATCAAAACAGCAAAAAAATATAACTATGTTTGCCCAAAGATAGTAAAAACTAAAGATGATGAAAACTTCTTAGAGCTTATTGATTTAAGACATCCTATTATTGAAGCTAATGAAGAGCAGGGGATTTATGTACCAAATGATATTATCTTAGGGGAATTATCCCTTGCTAAAGATGAGTTCAAAGATAATGTGATAATCAAAAACTCAAACCCTATAAATATGTTTGATAATAAAATGCATGGTATTTTACTTTATGGAATAAACTCTTCTGGTAAATCTTCACTTATGAAATCAATTGGTATTGCTGTTATTTTAGCTCAAGCAGGTTTTTATGTGCCTGCTAAATCAATGAGATTTTCAATTTTTGATTCAGTATTTACAAGAATTAGTGGAGCTGATAATATAGCTAAAGGACTTTCTTCTTTTGCAGTTGAAATGCTTGAACTTAAAAATATTTTCAATCGTGCTTCAAAAAGATCATTAATCTTAGGAGATGAAATCTCTCATAGTACAGAGACAATGAGTGGTTTATCTATTGTTGCAAGTGCTATTTTAAAACTAGCGAAACTAGAATCAATCTTTGTTTTTGCAACACACTTACATCAATTACCAGAGGTAAAAGAGATAGAAAAGCTTAAAAATATAATTTCACTTCACTTATCTGTAATGTATCAAGATGAAGAAGATAAACTAATCTTTGATAGAAAACTAAAACATGGAAGTGGTTCTTCTATGTATGGTTTAGAGTATGCAAAATCACTTCATATGGATAGAGAGTTCTTAATCGTTGCAAATGATATTAGAAAGCGATTAACGGACGATTATGATAAGGTTGAAAGACTTACTCAAAAGAAGACTTCAAAATACAACAAAGATGTTTTTGCTTCATCTTGTGTTATTTGTGGAAGAGCTTGTGATGATGTACACCATATCAAAGAACAAGCAAGAGCAAATAAAGATGGCTTTATAGGTCATGTAAATCAAAATCATAAATATAATCTAATACCTCTTTGTAAATTACATCATAAGATGGTACATGAAGGAAAAGTAAATATAAATGGTTTTGTAGCTACAAGTAAAGGTTTGGAGCTTCATTATACTATGACAGAAGAACAAGAGTAAAGTTTAAAACTTTACTCTTATATCCAGTAGTTTGGATAAACTCTTTTTTTATGTAAATTATTATAAAAAACTCCAACTAGAATTACTATAATAGCTCCTAAAGCTGTTGGTAAAAATAGAAACTCCCAAGATGAACCCATGATAAATACAATAACAGGATTAGAACCAGCTGGTGGGTGAACTGTTCTTGTTAATAACATTACTGCAATAGCAGAAGCTAAAGCAAGAGCTAAACTCCACCAATAATCACCAACAAAATGTAAAAAGAATAATCCCATAAATGTAGATATTACATGTCCAAAAAAGATATTTCTCGGTTGTGAAAAGGGACTATCACTAAATCCAAATAGTAAAACACAAGTTGCTCCAAAAGAACCCATAATAAAGATATTTTCATAACTATCAGTAAGATAGGCAACAATCGATATTGCAATAAATGCACCAATAAAAGCAAAGGCAACTTCAATAGCTTTTACTTTTGGTGGAAGCTCTGCTTTATTTCCTTTTATTTTTTTTATGTAACTCATAATTTCTCCTTAATCAAACAAACGATTGTTTGGTAAAATAAGCAAAAAAAATTAAACCTTAGATAATAGGTTTTTTCCTACTTCTAAAAGTTTAATTTTGTCATTTGTAAGGTTAAACATAATAATCGCACCTTGTAAAGTACAAATATATTCATATGCTAACTTTTCAGACTCTTTTTTAAAATACTTCTCTTCAAGTACTTTAGCAATACACTCTTCCCAAGTTTTAAAATACTCAACAATGATAGCTTTGTACTCTTCATTTTGACTAGAAACTTCAGTTGCTAAATTTGCTAATAAACAACCTCCCGTACTATTTAAAAAGTATTCATCTGTCTTTTTAACTATCTTTTCTAACTTTTCTTTTGTTGAAAGTGTTTCATCTTTTATTGAAAAAATATTTTTATCAAAGTATTCACTTATATATTTAAGTGCTTCAAGTCCTATCTCATCTTTATTCTTAAAATGATGATAGATACTTCCTTTTATTAATCCACATTCATCTGCAATATTTGCCATAGAAGTATGACTAAAGCCTTGTGTTTTAAAAAGGTTTATTGCTTTGTTTAATATCTCTTCTTTAGATGTTTTTTTAATTGCCATATTTTTCCCAAACGATGGTTTGATAAAATTGTATCACTTTTTTATTTCAATGTCAAATTAATCTTCTTGAACTTCAGGTAATTGTTTTGCTAAATAAATAGCCAATACCCCTACAAGAGATAATACAAGGATTATTCCACCAAGTCCTATAAAAGAACTAAGTGTTCCAATTAGACCACTTAAAAGTAAGATAAAGCCTATTAAAGTATTACTTACTGCAACGTAGTCTGTTCTTTTATTTCCTTCTGCTAAATCAGTAATATAAGTTTTTCTACCTATTCTAATACCTTGATATCCAATACTCAAAATAAAATAGATAATAGGCATAATCCAAATGATAGAAAATAACTCTTTATAAAAAAAGTCTATGAAAACTACTACAAAACCAACTGTTGTTGCAATAGTTGCTCCAATAATCATAACTTTTTTACTAGAAACATCAGAAAACTTACCCCAAAAATTTGCAGATAATAAATCAGCTAAACCACTTGAAAGAATAAAAAGACCTAAAAGGTAAGCATTTGCATCACTATTTTGTTGAGCAATAATTACAAAAAAAGGTGCAGATAAAACAGAACAAAGAAACAAAGCTCTTGTAATAACAAATAGTCTAAAAGGTTTGTCTGTTTTCAAAATACCAAGTTTAGAAATAGCTACAGTAAAAGCATTTCCTCCACCATCAGTCTCTCCTGGATACTCTTTTATTTGACCATAAGTAATAGAAGCTAATATCCAAAAAAATCCTGCAAGAGAAAGTAAAACCCCAAAGTTTTGTGCTGAAAATGGTTTTTCACCATTTAATAAAAAGTAAACTCCAAGTACTACAACAAGTAAACCTGCAAGCATAGCTGATAGACCATTCAGTGCTCCACGTCTTGTTTTAGGAATAGTCTTTCCTACTACATCTTTTGCAGCAACAGAGCATAACCCCCTTGCTAAACTCATAGCAATAAGTAAAGCAATGATTGCAAGTCCAGCATTTAAGCCTTCCATATTCCAAGCAACTAGGGCTATCCCAAACATACACAAGGCTTGTAGAAAAGTTCCTAAAGACCAAACCCACTTTCTAATAGGAAGTTTTCTAACATATGCAGCTATAAATAGTTGCGGAAGTAATGAACCTGATTCTTTTATTGGAACTAAAAAACTAATAAGAAATAATGGAACATTTAAACTCTCCATTATCCAAGGTAAGACAACTTTTGCATTTGCAACTGCATCTGCAAGTTTATTAAAAAAATAAGAGATAATAGTAAGAAGGAAGTTGCCAGGAACTACCTTGCAAGCTTTTTCATCAATAGCTTTGCAAACTCTGGCATCTTCTTCATTTACAAGTTTATTGTAAATATTATCAGGATTGATTTTCTTTAAAGGCATTTTTATCCTTTTTATAAGGCTTTAAATCCTTCTTCTAAGTCAAGTGTACCTTCATAGAATGCTTTTCCTACGATTACACCTGCTATATTTCCATTTGCTTTACAGTTTGTGATATCGTTGATATCTTTTACTCCACCAGAAGCAATAGTGTCAACACCAGATGCAAGTGCAATTGATTCTGTAAACTCTACATTTACACCACAAAGCATTCCATCTTTAGAAATATCAGTACAAATAATTGCTTCAACACCTGCATTTGCAAACTCTTTGGCTAAATCAGTTGCTTTCATAGTTGATACTTCTGCCCAACCTTCAACTGCAACCATTCCATTCATAGCATCAATTCCAACGGCGATTGGATATTTTGAAGCCATATCTTTTACAAACTGTGGATCTTTTACAGCAATTGAACCTAAGATTAGTCTATCAATTCCAAGTTCAACATACATTTTGATTGTTTCTTCATCTCTGATTCCACCACCAACTTCGATTTTTAGATTACAGTTTTCTTTGATTTTTTTGATTTGTTCTAGGTTTGCTGGTTCTCCTGCAAATGCACCATTTAAATCAACAACGTGAACCCACTTACTTCCTAATTCTTCAAATCTTTTTGCAACTTGCCAAGGCTCATCTGAATAGATTTTTGCACTATCCATAAGTCCTTTACTAAGTCTTACAGCTTTTCCATCTTTAAGATCAATTGCTGGTAAAATATCCATTTCATTCCTTTAAAAATGTCCCATTTTTAAGGGACCTTGTTTTGATAATTTCTTTTAGCAGGATTTATAAAAAATCCTTAAAGAAGCAAATTCTAAAGGGGCAAACGAGTTTCCCTTTAAGGCTTATTATTTAATATTCATAAAATTTTTAAGTATTTTTAATCCATTATCGTGTGATTTTTCTGGATGTGGTTGAAAACCATAGATATTCTCTTTATGTACAGCACTTACAAAATCATATCCATACTCTGTAGTTCCAATTACATTTTTAGAATCCGTAACTGCATGGTATGAGTGTACAAAATATAGATATGGATTTGTTAATCCTTCAAATAGTGTGTGTTCATTTGAAGTTTTAATTACATTCCAACCCATATGAGGAACTTTTGTATCTTCGTGCATTTTTGATTTATCAAATTTTACAACTTTTCCATCTACTAAACCTAAACCTTCATGTTCTCCAAACTCTTCTGAGCTTTCAAAAAGAAGTTGCATACCAAGGCAAATACCAATCATTGGTTTTCCACTTTTAGCAAATTCGTAAATTGCTTCTTTCATTCCAGTTTGATTAAGATGTTCCATTGCATCACCAAAAGCCCCAACTCCTGGTAAAATGATTCTATCAAAGTTTTTTAATTCATTAGGGTCTTTTACAAAAGAAGCTTTAGCATCAATTAAATGACATGCATTGTAAACTGAAGCAAGATTTCCCATATTGTAGTCAATGATTCCAACCAAAATTATATCCTTTAAAAAAATGAGATTATACTAAATTTTTGCATCAGCTAGGGTTAAGCAGAAGAGAACTTGGTTATTTTTTTCTTCACAAGCTTTCTTTGCTTCAAGGATAGTTGTTCCAGTTGTTATTAAATCATCCACTAGAATAATACTCTTGTTTGACACTTTAATATCAAATTTTCTTTTGTTCTTTTTTCTAAACTCTAAATCTTTTCCTGCGTATTTGACTATATTTGTGGCTTTACATTTTCCATAAAGAGGTTGTATATATTTTGATTTTAGATGTTTTGATAAAATAGCAGTTTGGGAGAACTCATGTCTAGTATGTTCATCTATTCCTATAGAATAAACTAATTGCTCAAATTCAAAATTTTGTGCAAATTTTTTAAATGATAGTTTTCCTAAAGTATTAAATACTCTATCTCCGTGAAAATAGTATTTTGAAGTTAAAAACTCTTCTATTTCTGTAAAAGAGTAAAAGGAATAGTTATAAAAACCATCTGCTAGTTCTCTTTTATGAAAAGAGGGCGTTAATAGCTTCTCTTGACAAGTTTTACATATAATATTTAGACTAAAGGTTTCACAAGATAAACATTTCATAATAATTTATATTATTAGTATTTAGTTTACAAACTAATAAAGTTTTAAGTTTATATAACATATGATTACTTATTCATATGTGCATATAAAGGATTTCAAAATGAGTAATGAGTGTTGTGACCATTCAAAAGAAGTAAAAAAAGTAAAAGAAACATTAATTAATGAAGAGACTTTATACGATGTAGCTGAGCTTTTCAAAGCATATGCTGATACAACAAGAATAAAAATTATCTCAGTATTAAAAGAAGAAGAGTTATGTGTTGGAGCTATAAGTGAACTTATAAATGTAAGTCAGTCTGCTGTTTCTCACCAATTAAGAGTATTAAAAAATTCAAAAATTGTTAAACCAAGACGTGAGGGAAAGCAAATGTATTATTCACTTGATGATGAACACATTAAAAAAATCTATGATATGGGATTAGAACATATCATAAAAGGTTAAGAGGAATAATCTATGCAAAAAGTCAAATTACAAAACTTAGATTGTGCAAATTGTGCAGGAAAGATAGAAAAAAGATTAAACGAATTAGATGAATTATCAAATGTTAGACTAAACTTCTCAACATCAACATTAAGTTTTGAACAAAATACAGAAGATAATTTATTAGACAAGATTGAAAAAGAGATTCAAAATATTGAAAGAGAAGTATTTATTGTAAAAGATGAAACTAAAGCTCAAAGAACTTTTTGGCAACTACTTGACAAAAAACTTTTAGTTATAACAATTATTTCGATTGTATTAACATATATTTCATATAACTATATTCAAAATGAAGTTTTACAATTAGCTGTTTATCTAATAGCATACTTTTTAGTTGGATGGGATGTTTTATATAAAGCAGGAAAAAATCTACTAAGCGGAAAACTATTTGATGAACACTTTTTAATGTCTATTGCAACTATTGGTGCATTTGGGCTAGGAGAGTATGTTGAAGGTATTGCTGTAATGATTTTCTACCAAGTAGGTGAGATGTTCCAAGGTGTTGCAGTTAATAATTCAAGAAATAGTATTAATGCTCTAATAGATATAAAGCCAGAGTTTGCAAATGTTAAAGAGGGTGAAAAAGTAGTTCAAAAATCTCCTGATGAAGTTAAAATAGGTGATACTATATTAGTAAAAGTAGGGGAAAAAGTTCCAGTTGATGGAGTACTTTTAGATAGCTCTTGCTCCTTTGATACAAGTGCTATTACAGGAGAGTTTAAACCTAAAACTGTAAAACAAGATGATGAAGTACTAAGTGGTTTTATCAATCTTTCAAACGCTACTTATGTAAAGGTACAATCTTTATATAAAGACTCTACTGTTGCAAAGATTATTGAGATGATTGAAGGTGCTAGTTCTAAAAAAGCAAAAGCAGAAAAGTTTATAACAAAATTTGCTTCTAGATATACTCCTATTGTAGTAATTCTTGCTGTGATGTTGGCTTTTATTCCTCCTATGATTATAGAAGGGGCTTTATACTCTGATTGGATTGAAAGAGCATTGGTATTTTTAGTTATTTCTTGTCCTTGTGCTTTAGTTGTATCTATTCCTCTGTCATTTTTCTCTGCTATTGGAGCAGTATCAAAAAGAGGTGTTTTAGTTAAAGGTGCAAACTATATAGAAAAACTAACGGAAATAGAAAATATTATCTTTGATAAAACAGGAACACTTACTCATGGTGTATTTGAAGTAACAAAAGTAAAAGCCTTTGGTATAGATGAAAATGAGCTTTTAAAAGTTGCTGCTTATGCAGAGAGTTTCTCAACTCATCCAATTGCAAAATCAATCGTTTCTTCATATAGCAAAGAGGTTGATTCAAAAGCAATAGCCTTACATGAAGAGTTAAGTGGTTTAGGAATAAAAGCACAAATAGACTCAAAAGAGGTTTTAGTAGGAAATGATAGATTACTAGAAAAGTTTGGTGTAAAAGTAGATGAGAATATTGAAGAAGAGTTAAATGTAGTATTTATATCTATTGACTCACAATTTGCAGGATATATTGTAGTAAGTGATATTATAAAAGTAGAAGCAAAAGAGGTAATAGCAGAACTTAAAAACTTAGGTATTGAAAAAACATATATGCTTACAGGAGATAAAAAAGAGGTTGCACTTAACGTAGCGAACTCTTTAGGAATTGATGAAGTTAAATATGAACTTTTACCACAAGATAAGTTATCAAACTTTGAAATTATAAAAAAAGATACAAACAAGGTTACTGCTTTTGTAGGAGATGGTATCAATGATGCTCCAACACTTGCTAATTCTGACGTAGGTTTTGCTATGGGTGGAGTTGGTAGTGATATTGCTGTTAAATCTGCAGATGTTGTAATTTTAAATGATAATATCAAATCAATAAGTGATGCAATTAAGATTGCAAAGAAAACAAAAGTAATTGTATATCAAAATATTGTATTTATCATGGCTATTAAAGTTGCTTTCTTAGTGCTTGGTGCTGGAGCAATTATTAGTATGAAAGAGGCAATTTTTGCTGATGTTGGAGTTGCATTATTGGCAATTTTTAATTCAATGAGAATACTTAGAACTATAAAAGATAAACCAAAAGAATCAGTGTGTGAAGATAACTCTTGTAGTGATAAGAAGAAAGAAGAGACTACAAGTTGTTGTAGTGGAAGTTCTTGTTGTTCATCTTCTTCTTGATACTTTTTTTATAAAAAGTATCGCAAAAAAGCGTGAGCAGGATAAAAAATTAGCTAAAAGTTTTTGTAAATGCTCACATTTTAATTAAAAATTATGAGGTTTTATGAGAAAAGTAATTTATAAAATAACTTATCCTAATGGTAAAATTTATATTGGAAAAGATTTAACAAATACTCTTACATATTTTGGTAGTGTAAATAGTAAATATGTAGAGAAAGATTTTTCCGAAGAAGAAAAAAAAGACTTTGTAATTAGAAAAGAAATAATTTTTGAATCTGATGATATCGATGAAATAAATAAAATTGAGTCAAAACTAATATTAAAGTATGAATCTAATAATCCTTCTATTGGATATAACAAATGGCCAAAATTTAAAGAAAATAAAAAATTATGTTAAGATTTAATATTTAGT
>AZIE01011131.1_pt1 | contig 13389 bp, 15 predicted proteins | sample 359081 | NCBI WGS metagenome assembly AZIE01 (sample SAMN02429713, study PRJNA222661) | marine sediment metagenome | biome: Sediment sample; isolation source: sample MGS-MCh from oil contaminated site at the lagoon of Mar Chica... | place: Morocco: Mar Chica | collected 2012-07-20 | depth 32 m m | reverse complement strand
TAGAATAATTGGTGGTTCAACAAAAATGCTTGAACAACACTTTGATTATGGTAAACCTTTTTATGAGTTTTTTAAAATAGTGAAATTAAAAGGTTTTAATTCTGAAGAAAGTAAAAAGTTTTTATTATCTTATGCAAATTCTGAAGAAAAAAAGAAAATTAAGGAAGTAATAGAAAGTAATCCTGAAAGACTAGAAACAATAAGACAATTAACAGGTGGAGTACCTAGAACACTTGTAATGTTATTTGAGATATTTTTAGATGAGGAAGGTGATGCTTTTGAAGATTTACTAAAAATACTTGATGAAGTTACACCACTATATAAGCATAGAATGGATGATTTACCAGAACAGCTTCAAGAAATAGTACATACAATAGCTATAAATTGGGATGGTATGTATACTAAAGAGATTGTTAAAAAAACCAGAATGGAAAGCAAGGCAGTATCTGCTCAACTTAAAAAACTTGAAAAATATGAAATTATAGAATCAGAATCTGTTGGTAAAAATAAGATATATAAAATAAAAGAGAGATTTTTTAATATTTGGTATCTTATGAGATTTGGTAGAAAAAAAGATAGACAAAGAGTTGAATGGTTAATTGCATTTTTAAATTCTTGGTGTTCTAAAGAAGAATTAGAACTAAAAGCAAATGGATTAATTAATAATATAAAAGAAAAAGATTTAAATCCCAACTATGTATATTTTATGACTGAAGCTTTAAGGTTTTGTAACTTAAATATTAATATAGATTTAGATTTAAAAGAGAGTAGTAAAAGTTATTTAAAAAAAATTGGTTCTGTATATTTTAACGAAATTTCATCTTCTGATAATGAGATTTTAATGAATGCAATGGAATTTGGGGACATAGGTGAATATGAAAAAGCAATAGACATACTTGAAAAATCAAGAAGAAGTAGTAGTCTTATTTTATGGAGTATTATCGATTTCAATATAAAAATAAAAAATTTTGATAGAGCAGAACTAGTAATTAAAAAACTACTAAACAAATTAGAGGTAAATTCTCTAAATAAAGGATATTTATATAGTATATTTTTAATTAAGAATAATGAATTTAGTAGAAGTTGGGAAGAAATTAAAAAGATATTACCACTATATGAGCATGGTGGATTGATGTTAATGAATGATTTCTTAATTGAATTAATTTCAAAGAAACAATATTATATGGCAAGAGAAATACTTGAATTGAAAGAATATAGTTTTAAAGAATTATTAAAGCCTATTTGGTTCGCTCTTATGAAACTAATGGAAGATGAATATCCAAATGAGTATAAAAAAATGGGTTCAGAATTAGAAGAAAGTGTAAACTCAATTTTAGCAGAAATAGAAAAGTTAAGAAAAGAATAACTGCTATACTATTTTGCGAAGATTAAATGTTAAAATGCTTGGGCAAATCCAAATATTGATATATGAGGTTTTCTAAAACTTTATTATCACATCTTCTAAATCAAGCAAAACAAAATAAAATTAAAACACTAAGAGTTGATGCAAGTATTACTGCAAAAGCTTTTTTTGAGAAACATGGTTTTAAAGAAGTAAAGAAAAACTATGTTAAAAGAGATAATCAAGACTTAATCAACTATAGTATGACTTTAAATATATAGTCTTATTCAAAAGGATAAATATGAATAAACTTATGTCAGAAAACTTTTCTTTTTTTACTTATATACAAAAAGAGCCACAACACAAAAATGAAATTATCCTTTCTTCAAATAGTTTGATTTTAGTAACTAAGGGTACTAAGATATTACATTTAGAAAATGAAAATATCAATGTGGATGAAAATCATTTTTTATTTTTAAAAAGTGGTTCATATCTTATGAGCGAAGTTTTAGATGAGTATTATGAAGCGATGATTTTTAATTATGATGATTCTGTATTGTTAGAGTTTATCTCTAAATATAATATCACTTTTTCAAAAGAGCTTATAGAAGAAGTAGATATTTTAAAGCTAAAGAAAACAGCAGAGTTAAAAATACTTATTGATTCAACTTGTGACTATATGAGAAATACAGCAATACAAAATGACCAACTTATAAAACTAAAACTAGAAGAGGCTTTTTTAAATATTTTGAATAGTTCCTTTGCAAAAGAGTTTAAAGGTTTTTTATACTCTATTTATAAAAATAACTCTTTTAAAATACTTCTTGAAAAACACTTCTCTTATGAAGATAATATCTTAGATTTAGCAGATGAGTTAAAAATGACTCCATTAGCTTTTAGACAGAAGTTTAAAGAGGTTTATAATACAACTCCTAAAAAATGGCAAGTTCTAAAAAGACTAGAAAAAGCAAAAGTACTTTTAGAAAATACACCTAAAAATGTAAGTGAAGTTTGTATTGAATGTGGCTTTGATAACTTATCATGGTTTATACAAGCTTTCAAAAAACAATATAACCTAACTCCAAAACAAATAAAAAACAACAAAAATTAGAGTTTTTCTAATATCTTAAATTTTTATTTTCCTTTATAATCTCTTATCTTTAAAATATAAAAGGAAATATATGAGAAAAATATTGTTTGCTATAACTTTTATAGCTCTTAGTCTATTTGCAGAAAACTTTACTTTAAAAAGTAGTTCTTTAAAAGGACAATTAACAAAAGCCCAAGAGTTTAACGGTTTTGGTTGTAGTGGTGAAAATATTTCGCCTGATTTGTCTTGGGAAAATGCTCCAAAAGAAACAAAATCTTTTGCTGTTACAGTTTATGACCCAGATGCTCCTACTGGTTCTGGTTGGTGGCATTGGGTAGTATTTGATATTCCAAAAGATAAACTTAGTTTAGAAAAAGGCTTTGGTTCTAAAGAAGATAAAGAGATAATTCAAAGTCTTACAAACTATGGTAAAACTGGTTTTGGTGGAGCTTGTCCTCCCAAAGGTGATAAAGCACATAGATATATTTTTACAGTATATGCTTTAGATACTGATAAACTAGGTTTAGACAAAAATACAAACCCTGCAATTGTAGGTTACTATTTAAATACTCATGCTCTAGCTAAAGCCTCTTTAATCTCTTACTATAAAAAATAATACATTGCCTTTTGGCAATGTATTTTATCTTTTCCTCACCTTCTCAAATTGCTTTTATTTTCTTTTGATAATATAATAAATATAAATAAAAAAGAAAGAGACAAATGAAAGTAAAATATTTAGAAAAATTTTATGTAGCAGGTATTACAACAAGAACAAACAATGAAAAAGAACTAAACGAAGAAACTGCACAGATTCCAGCCTTATGGGATAAGTATGCAGAAGAAAACATAGAAGGTAAAACGTTCAATAAAGCAAAATCTATGGCTATGTATGGAGTTTATAACAAATATGAAAGTGATGTAAACTCTGATTATGATTATACTATTGCTGTAGAAGTTACAAAACCTAAAAATGCCATCACTATAGAAAAAGACAAATATTTAGTATTTACAAAAAATGGAGAGTTTCCAGAAGTAGTAATTGAAGCTTGGAAAGATGTTTGGGATTATTTTGCATCAGAAGCTTGTGAGTATGAAAGAGCATACAATTATGATTTTGAAAAGTATGCAAAAGAAGATGAGATAGAGATTTATATCTCTATAAAATAAGGAATTAGATGAAAACTATAGGACTACTTGGTGGAATGAGCTGGGAAAGTACAGCTTTATACTACAAACAAATCAACGAAGAAGTTAAAAAACAACTTGGTGGATTACATAGTGCTAAAGTAGTCATCTATAGTGTAGATTTTGATGAGATAGAAAAACTTCAACACGAGGGTAAGTGGGATGAAACTGCAAAGATATTAAGCGAAGCTGCTAGAAATATCCAAAATGCAAGTGCCGACTTTCTAGTTATATGTACAAACACTATGCATAAAGTAGCTCCTACTATACAAGAAAGTATTGATATTCCTATTTTACATATTGCAAATGCTACTGGAAAAAAACTTCAAGAAGAGGGTATTAAAAAAGTAGGACTTTTAGGTACTGCTTTTACTATGCAACAAGATTTCTATAAAAATAGTATTAGAGATAACTTTGACATTGAAGTAATTGTTCCAGATGAAGAAGATATAAAAATAGTTCATGAAATCATTTATGAAGAGTTATGTAAAGGTGAGATAAAAGAATCATCAAAAAAAGAGTACTTACGAATAATAGACTCACTTGAAAACAAAGGTGCACAAGGTGTTATTTTAGGTTGTACAGAAATAGGAATGTTGGTATCTCAAAAAGATACTAAAACAAAACTATTTGATACAACATATATACATGCAATTGAGGCTGTAAATAAAGCCCTTAATTAAAAGGATTGATTATGCCAAATATGATTTATGGAACAGCATGGAAAAAAGAGAATACTGCTTCTTTAGTAGAAGAAGCACTTTTGTGTGGTTTCAAAGCTATTGATACTGCTTGTCAACCAAAACACTATAGAGAAGACTTAGTTGGAGTAGGGCTTGAAAATGCTATTAAAAATGGTATAAAAAGAGAAGATATTTTTATCCAAACAAAGTTCACTCCAATATCAGGGCAAGATAGAACAAATATGCCATATGAAGCTAGTGATGATATTTTGACTCAACTTGAAAAATCATTTTACAAATCAAAACAAAATCTAAAAGTAGATTTTATAGACTCTTATCTTATTCATTCACCCTTTGCTCCATTAGAAGATTTAATAAAAGTATATAAGACTATGGAAGAGTTTGTTATCTCTGGTGAAGTAGGGCAAATAGGTATTTCAAATTGTTATGACATAAATTTACTTGCCTATCTTTATGATATTGCAAAGGTAAAACCAAAGGTGATACAAAACAGGTTTTATGCTGAAACTTCTTATGATAAAGAAATACGAGAGTTTGCAAGACAAAAAGGTATTATGTACCAAAGTTTTTGGTCACTAACTGCAAATCCACAGTTACTAAAGCTTGATGAGATACAGACCCTAGCTAAAAATTACAAAAGAACAGTTCCTCAAATATTTTATAAGTTTTTAAATCATCTTGGAATAACTCCACTTAATGGAACTACTTCTAAAACTCATATGCAGCAAGACTTGGATATAAAAAGCTTTTCTTTAGAAGAGGATGAGGTAAACTCAATACTTCGATATATATAATTAACCCATATGTAACTAAACTTATGATAACATGCGCTTATAATTATATTAAGTCAAAGGAAAGAAATGGAGCAATTACCAAATTGTCCTAAGTGTAATAGTGAATACACATATGAAGATGGAAGTTTACTAATCTGTCCAGAGTGTGCGCACGAATGGTCAAAAGATGCAGTAGAAACTGAAGATGAAGATACACTAGTAGTAAAAGATGCAAATGGTACGATTTTACAAGATGGAGATGATGTAACAGTTATTAAAGATCTTAAAGTAAAAGGAAGCTCTTCTGGTATTAAAGTTGGTACAAAAGTAAAAGGTATTAGACTTGTAGAAGGAAATGACGGTCACAATATCGACTGTAAGATTTCTGGAGTTGGAGCAATCAAACTAAAACAAGAGTTTGTTAAAAAATCTAACTAATAAAATGAGAGTTTAATTACTCTCATTTATATACTACTTATAGCTTTTTGATTTCCAAAAAGAATAATACAAATCCCTACAAATACAACTAAAGAACCTATAATATCCCATTTATTAAAAGCTTGTTTTTCTACTAAAAATAGCCAAGCCAAAGAAGAGATAATATAAATACCTCCATATATAGCATAAGCTCTTCCAGCAAACTCTAAATTTACTTTTGTAAGTAAATAGGCAAAAAGAACTAAAGAGATAACACCTGTAAAAAGCCATAAAGAAGATTTTTGAAGTTTAAAAACCATCCAAAAACTATAGCATCCTAATATTTCAAAAAATGCTGCTAAAAAATATATTGCAAACTCTAAACCCAAAGTAACTCCCAAAGATTTTATTATTAGTATTGAATATCATTACTAAATTGAACTTTAGTTAAAAACCTTTTAAAAGCTACTAAAACAGTTAAGCTATAAATTTCATCCAATAAAACTCTAAAGGATATAAAAACACAATAGAGATAATAGCTAACACAAGTACTACTTTTATCATATGCTTTTGTTTCATACCAGATAAAGCAAGTCCAACTGCTAAAGGTGGAGCTTGAAATGGAAAATAAACATTTGCAAAAGCAGCAACTTGCATCATAAAGATTTCATTTAATGAAAAGCTACTTATACTACTTAGGTGTTCTGCCATTGGAGTAAAGATAGCTGGAATAGTTGGTTGCGTGATAATAACTCCACTTAAAGACATCAAGGTAGTGATTTTTATATAGTCAAATAACTCATACTCTGAAGGTGTGTATAGATTTATGATACTAAGTAAACTCTCTTTTATAAATTCATTATTTGCAACTATACTTCCAAGACTAATAATAGCAGCTACAAAAATCAATGAAGAGAAGTTAATACTATTTATATCTTTGCTTTTTATGATATTTATACTTGGATATGCTAAAAATAAAACTCCAATCATAGCTATTACACTAGGTGAGATTTTATGAATAAAATCAGTCAACCAAAATAGAAGCATGATAGAAAGAGTTATCATAACTATTTTTTCATTTTTACTAAAAGAGCTATTCTCTCTTTCTAGTTTGTTATGTTTTATCTCATCTTTGAAAAATAGGTATATTAAAGCAACAATTATAATGTTTTTTAAAAAACCCAAAACAAAAAAGTTTGATAATAAATAATGAGAAAATAGAAGCTCAAAATCATAAATCTCTTTTGTAAGTCCACCTAATATCATATTGGGAACATTTGCAGGTAAAACAGTAAAGGCAGGAATAGAAGTACAAAGTATAAAAGTAAGCAGTATTCCAATATATCCTTTGTCATTTTCTTCAAAGCCTAAAGCTTTTGCAATAGTTATGGCTAAAGGTACTAATAAAACAACTCTAACTACACTAGAAGGCATTAAAAAGCTAAATGCCACACTGAATATAGAAATATAAATAAGAAGCTTTAGATAGCTAATATCCTTGATTATAGAAAAGAAGTTTGAGAATCTATTGTTTAAATTTACATTTTTTATAGCTGTTGCAATTAACATACCAGAAAAAACTAACCAAAAAGCAGACGAAGAGAAACCAGAAAAAATTATCTCTTTAGGACTTAGTGCAAATACCAAGCAAGTAAATAAAAATATAAGTGATGAAAAATACAAAGGTATTATGTTTGTTGCCCAATAAGCAATAGTAGAAAGAATCAAAGTAATTAGTATTAAATCTTTTGTTTCCCCAATAAAACTATTTAAAATAAAATATAAAAATAAGGGAATACAAATAAAAGCAATATTTTTTATCATAAGAGTTTATCCTTTTGTTTTATAGGATTTTATCAAGTATAGAAATTTTTGTATTGTAATATTTTGAACAATTAAGAAATATTTTTAAAATTTGTTGGTGTGATTCCATGATATTTTTTAAACTCTTTTGTAAAGTGTGCCTGGTCATAAAACCCACACTCCTGAGCAATAGAAGCTAAAGACTCATGCTCTTTTAAAAGTTTGGTTGCCTTTGAAACTCTTAAAAAGTTTATAAAACTTTGTGGTGTAAGACCAATTGTTTTAGAAAAAGTTCTATGAAAATAGTAAGGGTTCATTTGCATAACCTCAGCCATTTTGTAAAAGTTTAACTCTTTTAGGTCATAACTCTCTTCTTTTAGATATTTAAATAGTAGTTCAAACTTTTCATTTTCTATTGTTTTGATTTTTTCTTTATATGTCATATACTTTTCACAAAGTAACGATATAAAGTTTATTATCTCTTCTGAAACTAGTTTCTCAGAGTGCAAAGTTGTTTTTATAAGCTCTTCTAAATACTCAAATAACATCTCATCTTTTATGAAATACTCTTTAAAAGTATAGTTACTTTTAGAGCAAATACTACTAGCAATACTTTCAAAAAACTCCTTTGGAATAAAACAAGTTAAAAAGCTCCATTTTCCATCAACATTATAAGAGTTACAAGCATGAACAGTATTAGGTGGTACAATAAAAAGCATTTTCTCTTTTACTTCGTTCTCTTTATTGTCCATTGAAAACACTCCTTTACCTTCTATACAAAGTCCAACCATATAGTTATCTTCATGTATATGTTTAGCAAAGGAGTGTTTTTTATTTATGTGTTTAAAGATAAGTTTGTGTTCATTGAAAGCTATCTCTTTCATAATAGAGTGTTTTGTCATTTTTTACTCTTTAGTGATTTTCTTATTCTACTAAGATGAGTAGGTGAGATACCTAAGTATGAAGCAATATGGTGTTGAGATAGTCTTGATAAGATATGCTCAAACTCTTTTAAAAATCTTTCATATCTAACTTGGGCATCTTCTAAAACTAGTGCATAAGTGTTATGGTCTTTTTGTAATATCCAATGTTTTTCTAAATATAAAATATGATACATCTTTAAGTCTTCATACTTTGCTAAAAGCTCTCTATATTTTGTATGGTTTATATCTACAACAATGGAGTCTTCAATAGCTTGAACTGATGAGGTATTTTCAGTATTTGAAAGTAGTGCAACCATAGGACCATAAAATCTAGTCTCCCAAAAGAAGTTTTTTGTGTACTCTTCTCCATGTTCATTTGTAGAGAAGGTTCTAAATAATCCTTTATAAACAAAAGAGATAGCATCAACTTTATCATATAGTTCAAAAGCATAGTCATTTTTATTAATCTCTTTTATAGTACATATATCTTTAAAGTCATTCCAAGTAGTTTCAGAAATCTTAGTATAAGAGTCCATAGTATTTTTCAATGAAGCAAAAATTTCATTTTTATCTATATTCATAATATCTCATATATTTTTTGCAAAGAATAGTATATATTTATTAAAAAATCAACATATGTAAATGACAAAAAGAAATTATTTTAATAATCTTCTACAAAAAAAGGAAGAATATGTCAAAAGAGTTAAACTCTCATCTTATTATTTTATTTGCTACATTTTTAGTAGCTGGTTCATTTATCGTTTCTCAAAAGTTATCTGGAATAATCGACCCTATCTCAATTACACTTCTTAGGTTTGTGATTGCATCTGTTATTTTGGCTCCAATTGTTTTATTAAATAAAGAGTTTAGAAAACTAATAACTTTTACTTTTAAAAGAGCTATGATTATTAGCTTTTTTTACTCTTTATACTTTATTGGACTATTTAAATCTTTAGAGTATACAACAGCACTTAATACTGGAACACTATTTACACTTGTACCTTTACTTACAGCTATAGTCTCTATTTTTGTATTTAAACAAAAAATTCCCTCAAAGCAGTACTTAGTTTACTTTTTAGGGATACTTGGAACTTGTATTGTAGTATTCAAAGGTAGTTTACAAATGTTTTTATCTCTAGCTTTGAATCAAGGGGATATTTTATTTATTGCTTCTATTGTGTGTATGGCTTTATACTCAGTATGTGCAAAGTATTTTCATAAAGAAGATGATAAGTTAGTGGTATTAGTATTTTTAACTCTTGTGGGAGGAAGTATTTGGATGAGTATTGCTTTAATAGCTTTTGATATTCCTTTAGAGTGGAATAAGATAAATAGCTCGCAGTTTTTATCAATGGCTTATCTAAGTATAGCTGCTACTTTAGTAACTTCATATCTTTATCAAAAAGGAACTATTCATTTAGGTCCTAAGAAAGTAATGTCTTATGTGTATTTAAACCCAGCAGCTATTGCAATACTTTTATTGGTATTTGAGTTTAGGTTTATAAATATTTGGATGATACTTGGAATTATGATTTCATCTTTTGCTACTTTTGTTTTATTAAGAAGCAGAAGCTAAAAAATAGAGGAGATTATAAAATCTCTTCTATAAAGTATCTACTATTTTTTTCATTAACATGAATTTCTGTATCAAAGATAGAAGATAAGTTCTCACTTGTAAGTAACTCTTCTTTTTTGCCTTGTTTGTATATTGTATTATTATGAATTAGTGCAATATTATCTATCTCTTCAAAAATCTCTTCTAAATGGTGAGTTACTAAGATAATACTTGCTTCTTTAGAAAGCTTTTTAAGCATTTTTATAAAGTTTATTTGTGCTTTTATATCTAATCCAACTGTTGGCTCATCAAGAATAAATGCTTTTGGACTATGAATTAAAGCTCGTGCTACAATACACTTTCTAAGTTCTCCTGTTGACATCTCATTTACTTTTTTATCTTTTAAATGTTCTATTTCAAGAAAGTTCATAACTTCTTTTGCTTTATTTAATTGCTCTTGTGAGAAGTCTTGGAAAGTATAAACTCCTATAGAACTATAATGACCACTTAGTACAACTTTATATCCTGTAAGAAAACTTCCTTCTCTTGCAAAGTAGTTATGTAAATCATTTGTGATAATACCTAGACTTTTTCTTAGCTCAAAAACAGAATAAGTAGACTTACCTAAAATCTCTTTTTTAAACTTTGAAGTTCTTCTTGGATGAATCTCAGACTGTATAAGTTTCATAAGTGTAGATTTACCTGAACCATTTGCACCTAAAATAGCCCAGTGCTCTTTTTCTTTTATTTTTAAAGTGATATCTTTTAGTACAATCTTCTCATCATAGCCTACATTAATATTTTCAAAATCTATAATATTCATGAAAAGATCCTTTTACTTAGTTTTTTTAATAGCTTTAAACCATTGTTTTGCAAATGATTCTACAGCAATTGAAATCTCATCTTCTTTAAAGCAACCAAACCCTAGGTATAAAGTATTGTCATTTAGGTTTGTATCACAAGTAGTTGAATATATTTTAATAGAGTTTTCTTCTAAAAATATATCTAACTTCTCCCAATCAATCTCTACTTTTGCTTTTATTAAAATAGCTAAACCACTTCCTTCTCTTATAATCTCAACACTATTTTTTAAATACTCTTTTATAGCCTTTTTCATAAGGTCATGTTTTTTCTTATTTAGAGTTCTCATTTTTCTTATATGTTTATCCCAGTAACCTTCTTTTATAAATAGTTCTAAACTCTTTTGCATATCTAAAGGAACACCTGAAAAAGAGAAATGAAAAATATCTTTATAAATAGCTACTAGCTTTTTAGGCAAAACTATATAACTTACTCTAATAGCAGGGGATAAAGCTTTAGAAAATGTCCCAGAGTAAATAACTCTTTGGTTGTCATTTATTCCTTGTAAAGAGGGTATTGGTCTATTGTTATAACTTAACTCACTATCATAGTCATCTTCTATAATATAACTATCGTTTTCACAAGCCCAGTTAATAAGCTCAATTCTATTTGAAATAGGAATGGTTTTACCTGTTGGGTATTGATGAGAAGGGGTTAAATAAAGAAGTTTATCTTTACTTTTTTTAAGTGTCTCTATATCTATACCATTTTTTAAAATAGGAATATTTTTAATCTCATAGTTTTGTAAAGAGAAAACTTCTTGAACCACTTTATACCCTGGATACTCAATAGCAATAGAAGAAGTGAACTTTTTAAGTATATTGGAAATAATAAACATAGAATCAGAAAAACCACTACAAATAACAATTTGTTCTTCATCACATATTACAGCTCTTGATTTTGCAAGATAAGAGGCAAGCTCCTTTCTAAGACCTAAGTCTCCTTGTTTATTTGGATAAGAACCAAAGTTTATAGAAGACAAAGTCTTATTATATATTTTTGACCAGAGCTTTTTAGGAAAGATATCTTCACTATGTCTTGCTTGATAAAAGTTATACTTGTATTGCTTCTCTTTTTCTTTAGTACCTTTTATCTCTGTAGTACTAGTAAAGTTTTGAACTATATCTTTACTAACAAAATAACCACTTTGGGGATGACTTTCTATATAACCTTCTGCATACAACTGACTATAAGCAGACTCAACTGTTGTTTTACTGATTTTATAATCACTTGACATCTTTCGTATAGAAGGAAGTTTAGTATTGGCTTTTAGTGTGTTATTTACAATATCTTCTTTTATTTGTGTATATAGTTGTATATATAAAGGCAAAGGTGACTTTTCTAGTTTATACATAACTGACCTTGTCAAAAAATATAATTTTGTATCTTTTAAAAAGTACAATTTGTTGATATTATACTTTTGAAAAACTTATTAAAGGATTATTAGATGCAAAATAGTGCAGAAGTACTTTTTGTAAAAGTAGGTAAGGTAACTACATCAAAACTAGAAAACCAAAAAAGAAAAGAACTAGTATCAGCAATTAAAAAGTATCCAGTAGAAAAAGCATATCTAACTAGAACAGGTTTCCTAGAAGATGAACAAGCAGATTTAAAACATCATGGTGGAGAGAATAAAGCTCTGTTTTTATTTGCAAGTTCTACTTATGAAAAGATAAATAAACAGTGTAATACAAACTATAAGATAGATGAGGTATCTCATTTTGGTGAAAATATAGTTTTATCAAATATAAGTGAAGAAGAGATTTGCATAGGTGATATTTATAAAATAGGTGAAAGTATTATACAAATAACACAACCTAGACAACCTTGTTGGAAACTAAGTGCAAACACAAATAAAAAAGAGATGACAAAATTTATTTTCAATAGTGGTTTAACGGGATGGTATGCAAAGGTTATAAAAGAGGGTGTAATAACTAAGCATGATAAGTTTGAGTTTAAACAAAGAGTAGAAGAGAGCTTAACTATTAGTGTACTAAATAAACTTATTGTAAATCCAAGTATAGATATAGATTTAGCAAAGAAAGCAGTTGAGTCTAAATATCTAGGAAAAGCTTTTCAAAATTCATTAAATAAAAGACTTCAAGCAAAAGAAAAAGATAAGCAGTTTGAAGTTTATCATAGCTAAGGTTTAAAGATGAATAAATATTTATTCCCTGTATATAAGCAAATAGATATAGAGTTTGAAAAAGGAAAAGGTGCTAAGTTATATGATAAGTATAATAGTGAGTATATAGATTTTACTTCTGGTATTGGTGTAAATAGTTTAGGTCATGGAAATAAGAGTTTAATAAAAGCAATAAATAAACAAGCAAAAAAACTAATACACTTATCAAATATTTATCCAATAAAAGCTCAAGAAGAGTGTGCAAAAAAAGTAGTAAAGTTAAGTACTTATAAAAACATGAAATGCTTCTTTTGTAATAGTGGAGCAGAAGCAAATGAAGCAGCTATAAAGTTTGTAAGAAAGTATGCTTATTTAAAGAAGATTAAAAATCATAAAATCATAACTATAAATAACTCTTTTCATGGAAGAACTTTAACTACTTTAAAAGCAACAGCACAAGAAGATAAACAAAAAGGTTTTGGTCCTTTTTCTGATGAGTTTATTTATGCAAAAGATATTGAAGATATAAAAAATAAAATAGATAAAAATACAGTTGCTGTAATGCTTGAACTTATTCAAGGTGAGGGTGGCATTAATGCTTTTGATAAAAA
>AZIE01002549.1_pt1 | contig 13399 bp, 13 predicted proteins | sample 359081 | NCBI WGS metagenome assembly AZIE01 (sample SAMN02429713, study PRJNA222661) | marine sediment metagenome | biome: Sediment sample; isolation source: sample MGS-MCh from oil contaminated site at the lagoon of Mar Chica... | place: Morocco: Mar Chica | collected 2012-07-20 | depth 32 m m | reverse complement strand
ACTATAATGATTAGCTTATTCTATGACTTGAATCAATAAAAACTATCATAAAATCAAGAAATGTGAAAAAAAGGGGAAAACTCAGAATTTCCACATTTTTTTTTAATATAATTATTTTTTTAGAAAGAGAGAATATGGAAGAGTTAAAAAATTTAAAGATTTTATATATTGATGATGAAGAACCAATTAGAGCCAATGCCGTTGAATATTTAGAGTTTCATTGTGATAATGTATATGAGGCAAAAGATGGTTTAGAAGGTTTAAACATCTACAAAGAAGTAAAACCAGATATTATAATTTCAGATATAAAAATGCCATTGATTTCTGGCTTGGAAATGGTTAGAAAAATAAGAACAACAGATAAATCAACTAAGATAGTTATTGCTACAGCATTTTTGGATACATCATATTTACTTGAAGCAGTTGAGTTAGGATTAGTAAAATACCTTATAAAACCTGTAACAGAAGATAAACTTTTACCAGTTTTAAAAACTTGTGTAAGTGAAATAAGTGATAAAAAGAGTATTTTTACCCTAGAAGATGATTTTGCATTTGATTATTTGAATAAGACTCTTTTTAAAGGAAAAGAACAAATTATCTTGACTAAGAAAGAGTTGCTTTTTCTTGAACTTCTAATAAAAAATCAAAAAAGAACTACAAGTTATGATGAACTAAATACTTATGTTTGGAATGGAAATATGAGTGAAGATGCAATACGTTCAGTTGTAAGAGATCTTAGAAAAAAGATTTCAAAAAGAGCAATAAAAAATATTTCTGGAATAGGTTACCAAGTAAATGTTCAAGAGTAGTATCAAAGTAATTTTACTTTTAGTAGCTTTGGGTCTTAATCTTTTTGCTGAAGTAAATAAAGATTCTATAATGAATAATCTATTTGTTTCTTCAGATGGGAAAAACTATAAAAACCTAAAAAGCTTTACAAACTATAGTTTTGCAAAAGAGTTTAAAAACTCTTTATTTATCAAAATTGATATAGATGAAGAACAGTTAAAATCAGATTATTATTTAGCATTAAAAGTTAAAGAGGAGTTCTTTTTAGAAACAAATGTACCTTTTACTATTAAAGACAATAAAAAGATAATAAGACTTCATAAAGATATAAAAAAGGATTTGATTCTTCACTTTGATTTTAAAGGAAATATTCCTAATTTTAATATAAATATTCACAATGAGTTTGAGTATAAAAATGTGCTAAGCGATGAAAAACTCTTTTTTGGTTTAGTTTATGGAATAATGATATGTGCCTTTTTATATAACTTTGTTTTCTTTTTATATAATAAAGAAAAATCTTTTTTATATTATTCTCTTTTACAGCTTTCAACTTTGATGTTATTACTTGTAGTTGCAAGACCAACAAGTGCATTTGATTATTTTGAGTCAGTTGAAGCAGTATTGATTTTTTTGATAACCACAATATATGTTGTTTCTATTTTATTTAATATGGAGTTTTTAGATACAAAAAGAAACTCTCCTTTAATACACAATATTCTAAAGTTTTTATTAGTTCTGAATTTCCTTGATTTAGCTTTAATGTTTATTATTGAAAGGTCTTTTCTTTATGATTATGTACCTTCATATGTAATCATTTTAGCTTTATTGATTTCTGCTTTTGTAGTTTTAATCAAAGGTTATAAACCAGCACTTTTTTATATTGCAGGATGGGTAACCCTTTTTGTTTTTATTTTTATTTCAGAGAATAGTTTTTCTGAATATAATGAAGTCTATTTATTACATATTGGTATTGCTTTAGAAGCTTTGATTTTTTCTTTAGCTTTAGCATATAAAATGAGACAAGCAAGAATTGAAAAAGAGAAAAATCAACAAATAGCTATTAGTCAAAGTAAGCTAGCTTCAATGGGTGAAATGCTTGCTAATATTGCTCACCAATGGAGACAACCTTTAACTCATATTTCATATGTTTTAATGAATTTAAAAACAGCCTATGAAAAACAAAAACTTACAGATGAGTATTTTAAAAGAAAATCAGAAGAAGCAAAGGCTCAGTTAACTTTTATGTCAAATACTATTGAAGACTTTTCTAACTTTTTTAAAGTATCAAAAGAAAAAGAGTCTTTCTCTTTGAAAGAGGTAGTAGAAGAGACATTAAATCTTTTAACTGCTAGTTTAAAACTAAATAATATAGAAGTTAAAATAGATTCAAAGGAAGATGTTTTTATAAACTCTTATAAAGGTGAATTAGTACAAGTATTGTTTAATATTCTTAATAACTCAAAGGATGAGTTTATTAAAAAACAGATAAAAGAACCTACAATAGAGATAGTTCTAAGAAAAGATAGAAAAAATGTTTTAATAGAGATTATTGACAATGCAGAAGGAATAAAGTTTAAAGATATAAATAAAGTCTTTGAACCATATTTAACTACAAAAGAAAAAGGCTTAGGTATTGGTTTATATATTTCAAAAACTATAATTGAAAATAGTATGAAAGGTCAATTATTGGTTGAAAACATAAAAGAAGGTGCAAAGTTTATAATAAAACTTTGACCCTTTATATATTTAAAATTTGTATCCTATACTTACAAGCGCAAATTTCTTTTCTTTATCAAAGAAGTTTGCATTTGCTTCTTCTTTTATATAGCCATTTTGAAAGCTAAGATAAGTGTTTTTATAGTTTAATGGTTCATTCCATTTAAATGTACTCATAAAACCATAAATATCACTACTAACTTTCTTATCCACAAAACTATTGTGTTCTTCATAATCTTTTCTTGCAAAGCTATTTAGTAGTGTTAAGTCAAATCTTTTGTTTATTTGTAAGTTTGCACCTATAGCAAAAGATGCTTTTTTATAAGAGCTTGCTTTTCCATCAGCATCATAAATTTTATATGCAACATTTGTTAAATAAGTTATAGGTAGGTTTTTTATATTTGAGCTAAAACTGTTATCTACTGAGATAGTATGTTCTTTTGCATCTCTTTTTAGTTTTTTAGTTAAAGTATCTTTATCATAATCTACTTCTTTATACTTGTGAGTAATTGAAAATTCATGTGAAGCAAAAAAGCTTTTTCCATAAGTAAAATAAGTTCCATTCTTTTTAACTTTAGTTTTTTCTCTTTTTTCATTTGTTAAGTAAGGATTCTCCCATGCTTCATCATAAAAGTTTGTAGTAAATCCAAAATCAAATGAACCGTGAGGTGTCTTTATATTAGAACCTAAACTGAAATCTCCTAATTGGCTATTTACATAAATAGAAGAAGTTTCATTTAAATTGTAGTTAAAATTAAATCCTACATAAGGGAAGTATAGTGTTTCTGAGTCAGCTTTTCCTAAAGAAGAGATAGACTTATCACTCTCAACAGAGAAGTTGTCTTTTTCTTTTAATTGTCCAAAGCCTAATTCTATATAATTAGTTTGCTCACTAGCATATAGTGAACAAACCATAAGAGAAAAAAGTAATCTTTTTTTCATTTATAATCCTTTTTTTTAGATTATAAAAGTATAAAAGTAAAAAATGTAGATATTTAGGTATTTTACTTTTTTATTAAATTTTTACAATTTCCTCTTTTACTTCATTGATATCATCAATCACTTTGATAATATCTAAGTCACCTGGGTCAATCATTTTTTCATCTATTAAAGTAGTTTCAATAAACTTCATTAATCCACCCCAAAATTCACTACCTACAAGGTAAACTCTAAAACCATCTCTCATTTTTCCAGTTTGAGTTAAAGTTACTACTTCAAATAGTTCATCTAATGTTCCAAATCCACCAGGGAAAATAACACAAGCTTTTGAGTATTTTACTAACATATATTTTCTTGAAAAGAAATAGTTAAATGTTAAGTGTTTATTTGTGTATGGATTAACTGATTGTTCAAAAGGAAGGTCAATACTTAATCCTATTGATTCTCCATTTGAAGATTTAAATGCACCTCTATTTGCAGCTTGCATAATTCCATCACCACCACCTGTGATAATATTGATACCTTCTTTAGCTAAGATATATGCTAACTTTTGTGCTTGCATTGCATATACATTTGTTTGTTTTGTTCTTGCACTTCCAAAAATAGTAACGTTGTTTTTTAAACCTTTTAAAAGTTCTCTACCATTTGTGAAGTCATCATTTATTCTTGGACTATATATTACATTGTTTTTTTCCATGATTAACTCCTTTAAATCAAAGCTATGATTATATTTATATTTTCATTATAAACCTTGTAATCTTTTAGAAAACTATAGAGTTTTATATAATTTTAGATTTAATACTCACTTTTATCTCACTAATTTTGGATAAAATGTCATTTTTAATCAGGAGAAATTATTGTTTGACGAAAAAAATATACCCAAACTTATTATTTTTACACCTATTATTACAGCAATATTAATTGCTTTTTTTACAATCTATTTTTTTATTGACAATCAGAACAATTATTTTGAAGAAGAGAGTTTAATTGTTGAAAAAGAGTATTTACAAAAACAAAAGAATATTTTAAAAAAAGAGATTGATTACGCAATAAATTACATAAACCATAGAGTTAAAAATAATGAGTTACTAAGTGAAGAAGAGTTAAAAAAAGATATTTTAGAGTACTTAGAAACTATTAGATATGGAAAACATGGATATTTATGGATACATGATACAAACTACTATTTAAGAGGGCATCCTTTTAGACCAGATAGTATTGATACTTTTGATATTGATTTAAAAGATGCAAAAGGTGGGCTTATTACAAAGAGGTTTATTGATGAGACAATCAAAAACCCAGAAGGTGTTTTTATTGAGTATTATTGGCAAAAGCCACAAGAAGTTAACTTCTCAAAGAAACTTGGTTTCTTTAGGCTTTTTGAAAAATACAATTGGGTAATTGGAGCAGGGCTTTATATTGATGATATTCAAGATTCAATAAATGCAAATAAAAAACTTTTAGAAAAGAAAATTGATAAGCACATTAGACTTGTAGTTACAGTTTCATTTTTAGCTATTTTGATAATTGGTGTTTTATCTTTTATCATGTCAAAAAAGATTACACAAGTTTTTAATGCTTACCAAGAAAATGTAAAAAGAAAAGAGTTATTACTAGAAGATTTAAATAGAAATTTAGAATTAAAAGTTCAAAAGGCTATTAAGGAAGTAAAGAAAAAAGATAGAGCAATGCTTCATCAATCAAGACTTGCAAGAATGGGAGCAATGCTTTCAATGATTGCCCACCAATGGAGACAACCTTTAAGTGAAGTTTCTGGGATATTGATGGAACTTGAAACAGCAAATAAGTTTAATAAAGTAGATTCTTCAATGATTGAAGAGACAGTAAAAGAGTCAAATAAACAAATAGAGTTTATGTCAAATACAATTGAAGACTTTAGAAACTTCTTTAAACCTGATAAATTAAAGGTTGATTTCTATATTGAAGATGCTTGTAATGAGGCTTTAACTTTAGTTGATGCTTCGCTAAAAAACTTTAATATCCAAGTGGAAAAGAAAATAAAACATAATCCTTTAATTCACGGTTATGAAAGGGAGTTTGCACAAGTTATTTTAAATCTTTTATCAAATGCAAAAGATGCTTTAACTCAAAGACAAATAGCAAATCCTACAATTAAGCTTATAGTTACAAAAAAAGATAATAATGTTATTATCAAAGTAAAAGATAATGCAGGTGGAGTAGAAGAGGATTATCTTGATTTAATTTTTGAACCATATTTCACTACAAAAAGTTCTTCAAAAGGAACAGGGCTTGGACTTTATATGGCAAAAATGATTATTGAAAAAAATATGAATGGAGAAATCACTGTGGATAACAAGAAAAAAGGTGCAAACTTTTTAATTGTACTTCCTATAGAAGAGGTTTGAGTATGGATGAGAGTATAATAAAACAACTTCAAGACTATACTGTACTTTGTGTTGAAGATGAAGACGGTATTAGAAAAAGATTAGTAAACACTTTAAAATACTACTTTGGTGGTGTATATGAAGCCAAAAATGGTGAAGATGGATACTATTTATATAATGAGTATAAACCTGATTTAATCATCACAGATATTGAAATGCCTTGTAAAAGTGGTATCTCACTTGTTGAAGATATTAGAAAAAAAGATAGTGATACTTTAGTAATCATGGTAACAGCTTACTCAAATGAAGAGTATCTTTTAGAACTAATAAACCTAAATGTAAATCAATATATCTTAAAACCTATAAACTCTGATTCTTTATTAACTGGTATTGTAAAAGCCTTTGGAAAAAGATTAAAAGAGAAAATACAGTTTCATAAAGATTTGTTTTTTGATATGCAACAAAGGGAACTATACTATAAAGATGAGGTAGTAACTTTACGAAAAAGAGATAAAGAGTTCTTGCTTTTACTTCACAGAAATAGAAATGTTGTAGTATCTTATGATTTAATAGAAGAGTATTTATGGCGAGATAAGTCTATGAGTATCACTGCTTTAAAAACATTTATTAAAGAGTTTAGGAAACGTATTCCTGTAGAGATTATTACAAATAAGCCACAAGAGGGCTATAAATTAATTAATTTTTAATAAAAACTCACTTGAAACTCACTTGATTGTTTTATGATGAATTTCATAAACTAAAAAAGGAGTCTTAAATGTTTAAGAAAAGTTTACTTTTAGCTGCTCTTGCAAGTGTTGCATTAGCAGGTAATATCAAGATGGATTTAAATGCCAAATATGGTGCAAATAACTTCCATACAATCGGTGCTGTAAAGTATGCAGAACTAGTTAAAGATTACTCTAAAGGTTCTGTAGACATTACAGTACATGCAGGATCTGCACTTATCAAAGGGAACCCACTAAAAGCAGTAAAAGATGGAACAGTTGCAATGACTGATATGTTCATTCCTTTTACTTCTGGTGGAGGAAAAGTGTTCGGAATTTCTGCTTTACCATTTATTGCTAACTCATATGAAGATGCATTCAAGTTATATCAACTTGCAAAACCAGCTTATGATAAAACAGCAAAAAAATGGAATCAAAAGATTCTTTACTCTGTAACATGGCCAGCTTCTGGTTTTTATTCAAAAAAAGCAGTTACAAAACTATCTGACTTTACTGGTGTAAAAACAAGAACTTATGACAAAAACTCAGCTGCATTTATTAATAAAGCAGGTGGAAATGCTGTTGCATTACCTTGGGGAGAAGTTTATTCTTCACTTAGAACTGGTCTAGTAGACTCTGTAGTTACTTCTTCAGCATCTGGAAAAGATGGTAAATTCTGGGAAGTATTATCAAACTATACAAAAATCAACTATGCATATCCTTTACAAGCAGTTTCAATCAACTTAGATTACTGGAACTCTTTAGATAAAGCACAACAAGATGCTATGTTAAAAGCAGCAAAAGAGATTGAAAAAGCTCAATGGGAAGCTGCAAAAGAAGAAGATAGAGTTGCTTTAAAAATGCTTGCTGAAAATGGAATGACTGTAAGTGAAGCAACACCTGAATTAAAAGCTCAATTAGACAAAATTGCTAATGAGTTATTAGAAGACTATTTAGATGGTGCAAATTCTCAAATTAAAGCAATTTTTGAAGAATATAGAAAGTAGTTAGAACTTATGAATTTTATTTCTAACTTTATAGATAAGCTTACCAAAATGGGAGCTTATCTGTCAGCATTTATCTTAGTAGCATTGGTTTCTTTGATTCTTATTGAAATCTTTATTAGAGCATTTTTTGATATGTCTACAATGATTGCAGATGAGTATAGTGGATATTTTTATTTAGCATCTATATTCTTTGGATTAGCATATACTTTTTCAAGTGATTCGCATATAAGAATTAACATAATTACTTCAAGGTTATCAAAAAAGACTAATAACAAGATTGATATTCTTGCAGCAGTTATTACATTAGCTGTATTAGCTTTTGCTCTTTATAGAACAATTCTATTTACTTATGATTCATATGAATTAGAGATGTTATCAGAAAATGTTTCTGAAACACCCCTATATTTAACACAACTTGCAATGCCTATTGGAATTACAATGTTCATGTTAGCTGTAGTATTATTTATTTTCAAAGGATTTACAAATGATTAGTGATCCTTTAGTATTATCAGTTATTTTAATTGCTGTAATGTTTGTATTTTTATTATCATCATTATGGATTGGTGTTTCGTTAATGTTAACAGGTATTATTGGTATGTTACTGTTTGATCACAACTTACCTCCTGTAATTTCTATTTATGACAAAATTGGAGATTTATTAGCATCTTCACTTTATGATGCCTTAAACTCTTGGTCACTTGCAGCTTTACCAATGTTTATTTTAATGGGTGAGATTTTATATAAATCATCTATTTCAACTAGATTGCTAAATGGTTTAAAACCTTGGCTTGCATTTATTCCAGGTGGATTACTTCATGTTAATGTTGCTGCATGTTCTTTATTTGCTGCTGTTTCTGGTTCGTCTGCTGCCACAACTGCCACTGTTGGTAAGATTACACTAGAAGAGTTAAAAAATAGAGGATACTCTAAAATGTTAGCTATGGGTTCTTTAGCTGGTTCTGGTACATTAGGATATTTAATTCCTCCATCATTAATTATGATTATTTATGGTGTATTATCTGATGTATCTATTGGTAAGTTATTTGTTGCAGGATTATTACCTGGTCTTTTACTTGCGTCTTTATATTCCTTTTATATCATGTATAGAGCCAAGGTTGATCCAAGCATTTTACCAAAAGAAAAAGAAGTATTTACTCTTAAAGATAGACTAAATTCATTTAAAGATTTAGCACCAATTTTCTCACTTATTGGACTTGTTTTAGGTTCTATTTATGGTGGATTTGCTACTCCAACTGAAGCTGCCGCTCTTGGGGTATTAGGAAGTTTAATTTTAGCTTTTTATTTTAAATCTATCTCAATAGAGATTTTAAAAAATGCACTTTTAAACTCTGTTAAAACATCTGTTATGATTGGGTTTATTATTGCTGGTGCTGTTTTCCTTTCTCAAGTAATTGGATTCTTAGGAATTGCAAGAGCTATGAGTGAGTTTATTGCAGGTCTTGGACTTTCTCCAATGATGCTGATTTTATTAATTGGTGTTATGTATATTATTTTAGGAATGATTTTAGAAGCTATTTCTATTGTAGTTATGACTTTACCAATTGTTTTACCAATTATCATTTTAGCTGGATTTGATCCACTGTGGTTTGGTATTTTCTTAGTATTCATGGTTGAAATGGCACAAATTACGCCACCAGTTGGGTTCTCGCTATTTGTGATTCAAGGAATTAGTAATGAAAAAATACAGACAATTTTAAAAGCAACATTCCCATTCTTTATCCTTATGATTGTTACTGTTGTATTAATTACTGTATTCCCAGAAATAGTGTTCTTCTTACCAGACCAAATGATTAAATAATATTTTTGGTAAAATAAGGTTATCTAAATGGAAGGTAATGAAATGAATATTCGATTAAATTGTGACATGGGTGAGAGCTTTGGTATTTGGAAGATGGGAGCAGATGAAGAGATTATGCCGTACATTAGTATGGCAAATCTTGCTTGTGGATTCCATTCAAGTGATCCTTTAACAATGAATCGTTCAGTTGAACTTGCAAAAAGACATAATGTAACTATTGGTGCACATCCTTCATACCAAGACCTTGTTGGTTTTGGTAGAAGATCAATCCAGTGTACACTTGAAGAGATTAAATCAAAAGTTTTATATCAATTAGGTGCTTTAAGTGCTTTTTGTAAGTCTCATGGAACAACTGTATCTTATGTAAAACCACATGGAGCTTTATACAATGATATGATGAGAGATGAAAATATTTTCAAAGCAATTTTAAGTGCAATCTCTTCATATGATAAAAATGTAAGGTTAATGATTTTATCAAACCCGAATAATGAAGCTTATGCTTACACTGCAAAAATGTATGGAATAGATTTAATCTATGAAGTATTTGCAGACAGAAACTATAATGACGATGGAAGCTTAGTTTCAAGAATAAAACCAAATGCCGTAATTCACGATGAATTATTAGTATTAGAGAGAATTCAAAATCTAAAAGATAGAGGATTCTTAGAGAGTGTAAATGGTCAAAGACTATTTTTAAAAGCTGATACTGTATGTGTTCATGGTGATGGTGAAAATGCCCTTGCCTTTATACAGGCTTTACAAAAAGTAGTGAGTTAGATGGAAATAAAAGTAGCCTCTGTTGATTCTGTAATTATCTATTTTGACAAGAGTATCTCAAAAGAGATCTCTAATAAAGTAAAAGCTTCATATGCCCATTTAAAATCTTTAAAAAATGAAGCTTTTATTGACATAATCCCGTCTTATAGCTCAATTCTAATTTCATACCAATTATTAAAATATGATTTTGAAACAATTAAATCATATTTAGAAGAAGAGCTAAAAAATATAAAAGTAGATGAAGAATCAAACTCAAAACTTGTAGAAATTGATGTATATTATGGTGAAGACGTAGGTTTAGACTTACAAAGGGTTGCTACAATAAACAATATAACTTGTGAAGAGGTAATAAGTCTGCACTCTTCTAAAGTTTATGATGTTTATACAATTGGTTTTTTACCTGGTTTTGCATATTTAGGTGTAGTTGATGAAAAAATTGCAACTAAAAGATTAGAAACTCCAAGAAAGAAAATCCCAAAGGGAAGTGTTTCCCTTGCAGATACTCAAACTGCTGTTTATCCAAAAGATAGCCCAGGTGGTTGGAATATTATTGGAAAAACTGCCTTTGAGTTTTTTGATAAAAATTTAGAACAGTTATCGCAAATAGATATTAATACAAAAATAAAATTTAATCCCATTACAAAAGAAGAATTTTTAAAACAAGGTGGAACTCTATGAGAGGCTTTGAGTTAGTAAAAGCTGGAATTTATACAACTATTCAAGATAAAGGAAGATTCTCTTTCATGCATCTTGGTGTTACAAATTCAGGGTTTATGGATGAGTATTCTGCCAACGCTTGTAATAAACTTTTAGATAATAACCTTGAGACAAATCTTCTTGAAATCCTTTTTGCTGGTGTAGTAATAAAAGCACATCAGAATACAACTATTGCAATAACTGGAGCTAAATGTGATTTTTATATCAATGGTGTTTTAAAAAACTGTTGGGAAACTCATAAAGTAAGAGTAGGGGATGAACTAAAAATAGGTAAATTTCACGAAGGTCAAAGAGTTTACTTAGGTGTAAAAAATGGCTTTAATATTGAAAAAGAGTTTGGAAGTAATGCTACATCTATGAAAGAAGGCTTTGGTGGTCTTGATGGAAGTAAACTTAAAAACAATGATATATTAGCTTTTGACGAAAATTCATCTTTTGTAAAAAGAAGATGGAAAGAAGATTTTATTCCTAAATATGAAAAAGAGTTAACTTTAAGAGTACTTCTTTCATACCAATGTGATGACTTTGAAAAAGAGCAAGTAGAAAAGTTCTTCTCAAGTGTTTATACTATTACCCCTGATTTTAACTCTATGGCTTGTAAACTTGATGGAGAGCCTATTGAGTGTACTATTTCAAATCTAGTTTCAGAAGCAATTGCTTTTGGAAGTATTCAAATCCCTAAAGATGGTAAACCAATAGTTCTTTTAAAAGAGAGACAAACAATAGGTGGATATCCAAAGATAGGAACAGTTTTAAATATAGATTGTTTTAAGTTAGCTCAAATGAAACCTGGAAGTAAAATAAGATTTGAAAAAATCGAAGTTAAAGAAGCAAGAGAAAAAGTTCTAGACTTTTTAGAGGCTTTCTCTTTTTAAGCTTCTTGGTTTTTCATAAGTGAATTAAGTACTTCATGGAAAGAATCATCTTTTTTAACTGCAAGTGTTGAGTACTTGTAGTTTGGCTTAATCATAACCCCTGAATTACTTTTTAGAGTTGTTCCAAATAGCACAGATGATGTGTTTTTAATTAAGTTTGAAACACTACTAAAGTTATTGTTTTTAACTGAAATAATAAATTTACTACTTAAATATCTACAAATTTCAAAATCAATATCTTCTTTTTTAAACTCTTTATTTATAAACTCATAGATAAAGATTAATAAGTTATTTGAGATAAGCTTATTATATGTTTTTTTTATATATTCAAAATCTTTTACATCAATAAGAATGATAATAGCATCTTCTTTGATTTTAGAATTAGCAGCTAAATACTTATGATACAGCCACTTTTTATTATAAGCACTTGTTAAATAGTCTTTATAAATATTCTCTGTCATATTTTGAAGCTCTTCTTGAAGCTCTTTTATTTGTGAATATAGTTTCTTTAAAGCAGATGAGTTGTTCTCTTCAATTGCTTTTTGTGCATCTAAAGTTAATGCTGCTGCACTATCAATATTTTTTGTTGCACTTTTTACGTAGTTATTTATACTACTAATTTCATTTAAAAGTAGCTCATCAACTTCTTTCTCAAAGCTATCATCTTTTAATTCGATTTCTGAAAGTTTTGCATGTTTATCAAAACATTCAAAATACTCAGAAGGAAGAATTACTTCTTCTTCAAGTAGTTCATTAATTGTTAAGTCAGTAATCTCTTTTAATTTTTCTTTCATTGCATATCTTCCATTATTTCTTTAATAGGCATCGGTTTTGCTATATAATACCCTTGTGAATAATCAATATTAAGTGATTTTACATATCTTAAAATTTTTAAATCACTTACAAACTCTGCTACAACTTTTATGTTTTGTTCTTTAGCAAACAGAACAATACTTTTTACAAGATTATAATAAACATCTTCATCAAGTTTTTTAATCAAACTTCCATCAAGTTTAATGTAATCAGTATTGATATTTAATATGTGTTCATAGTTAGAAAAGCCACTTCCAAAGTCATCAATGGCAATAGAAACATTATAGTTTTTTACATCTCTAATAAACTCATTTACCAAATAGTAGTTTGATATTTTTTTGCTTTCTAAAATTTCAATTGTTAAGTATTTACCAATATCATTATTTTTAATATTTTCAATAATTAACTCTTTCATTGAAGGGTTTAGAATATCATTGTAGTCTAAATTTATACTTACATTAATTTTGTATCTTTTAATATATTCAATTACTTTTAGAATCATCACTTCCATAAGTTTATTAAAGAGCCTATATTTTCTTGATTTATCAATAAATACAGCAGGCATTAGAACTTCACCTTCATGGTCATAAATTCTCATTAATGCTTCATATTTAATATTCTCTTTTGAATTATTATCTTGTATTGCTTGAAAAAATGGCTCAACAGTTTTCTCTTCAATGTTTTTTCTAAGAATTGATAGAAGCTCTCTATTTTCAAAATGGTTTTTATAAAGATTTGCATCATAATACATAAAGTTTATGTAATTCATTTTTGCATTATGTAAAGCTTTCTCAGCATAAACTAACAACTCTTTACCTTTTCCTTTAGAACAACCAATTGTTATATCAATATCAAT
>AZIE01005805.1_pt1 | contig 13453 bp, 15 predicted proteins | sample 359081 | NCBI WGS metagenome assembly AZIE01 (sample SAMN02429713, study PRJNA222661) | marine sediment metagenome | biome: Sediment sample; isolation source: sample MGS-MCh from oil contaminated site at the lagoon of Mar Chica... | place: Morocco: Mar Chica | collected 2012-07-20 | depth 32 m m | reverse complement strand
CCTTCTAAGTATGAACCATCTGGAATATAGTTTTCATCTTTTATTGTTGCAATACCAATAGGTGTTTTAAAGATAGTATCACTAAATATTGAGTACTCTTCTCTTTCTTTTGTATTTGAAGTTAAAAGTATGATATCTCTATTTTTATTTTTTATCTCTTTTAGAGCAGTTGTAAAATTATCTTCATAAATATAGTTTGTTTTTAGATTTACTTTATTGCTAATAAGATTCCAATAGTCATAAGCAAGCCCTTGTGGTTGATTGTCCTTAACAAAACTAAAGGGTCTCCAATTTGATGTAAAAGAGATATTTATTACATTATTTTGTATAAACTCTTTTTCTTTATCTGTTAAGGTTAGAGCTTTAGAGCTATTGTGCCATTTCTCTTTTAAGGCTTTTTCTTCTTCTGCTGTTACATTTTCTAAGGCTTTATTATAAAGAGTTTTAAGTAAGGGTAGGTCTTTTCTTACTCCCATATACAAGTCTTTATAAAAGCCATCAATTGTCACACCACCTACCGTTTTTAAGTGGTTTTCATATCTATTTTGATTGATATAATATTTGGCAGCTAGTTCATTTAATACTGTTGCTTCTATAAAGTTTAATTTGATTGCTTCTAAAATATCTTCGATGGTATCAAACTCAATAACTTTGATATTTGGATAGTTGCTTTTAATTTTATTTGTAATATTCCAGCTTCGAATCATTCCAATTTTTCTATTTTCTAAATCATCTATATTTATAATCTCTGTTTTAGAAGCTTTTGTAACAATAGTTAACTCTTGAGATAAAATTTTATTTGTATAGTGTAGATATGTTTTTCTTTTTTCATTTACTGAAATCATAGGAAGTATATCTATCTCTTTGTTTTTAATTTTATTTTCTAACTCAAACCATTTATCTGTAATAAACACAGGTTCAAGGTTTAATTTTTTTGATAAAAGTTTTAAATAATCAACAATATAACCTTTAGGAACGCCATCTTCATTATAATCATAGGGTCTAAAGTCATATTCATTTGAAATATAAACCTTTTTCTTTTCAGCTAAAAACTCTTTCTCTTCATTTGTAAAAATGATATTAGAAGTATTTGGAGTTTTATTTGAGAATACCCATTTATGATGAAGCTTTTGCTTCTCTTCAATACTTATGTTATTAAGTACTTTATTTAAAATATCAATTAAAGTTCCAAAGTCATTTCTTGTTGCCATAAACATTTCATTCTTATTATATTTTAGAGGAAAGTTTGCAAGAATATCAGTTATATTATGTTTTTTTGTTAGATAACTTACAATTGCAGGATTAGCAATAAGAGCTTCTGCTTTATTTGTAACAACTGCATCTATAGCTTCAAGCATATTATTTACAGAAAGTACAGTAATATTTGGATATCTATCTTTTATATATGTTTCGTATGCATAATCCTTTGGAATTGCAATCGTTTTGTTTATCAAATCATTTAGGTTATTGTATTGTATTTCTTTAGAAAATAGATACTCTCTTATACTAATATATTTTTGCGTAAATAGTAAAGATTTTTCTGTTTGTTTTGTTTTTGTTAGAATAGGGAGTAAATCAATCTTTTTAGCTTGTGTTTTTTGAAGAAGATTAGACCAGCTATCATCAATAATATATTGGAATTTTATACCTGTTTGTTGACTAATAATATCTAAATAGCCTTTTGTAAGACCTTTATATTGGCCTTCTTCAACAAACTCAAAAGGAGGCCAATTTGTCTCTACACCAACTTTAATAAGAGGGTGTTTTTTTATAAACTCTTTTTCTTTTTTTGTTAGAGTTATTTTATCACTACTGTATAAAGAAGTAGTGATAAAAATAAGTATAAAAAATAATTTTATAATGTGTTTCATTTTAAACCTTATTTGGTAATTATACCAAATAAGATTTTAAGAAAACCACTTTTTAACTTTTTCAAACATACCTTCAAAGTTTGATTCATGAGGTTTACTTTCAACCCCAAAACTCTCTTGAAGTTTTTCTAAAAGCTCTTCTTGTTCACTATTTAATGATTCAGGATAGTTGATTTTAATTTGTACAATTAAATCACCTTGTCCATATCCTTGAACTGATTTAACACCTTCATTTTTAAATTTGAATTGTTCTTTATCTCTAGTTCCTGCTGGAACTTTTAATTCAAGTTCTCCTCTAAGCCCTGGAATTTTAATTGTTGCACCTAAAGCTACTTGAGTAAAGAAAATTGGAACTTCTAAATAGATATCATCATCATGTCTTACATAATGTGAATCTTCATTTACTTTAATTTGTAAATATAAGTCACCTCTTGTTCCATCTGGTGCTATATTTCCTTTATTTGAAACTCTGATTCTATTTCCATCATTTACTCCTTCAGGAATATTTACTTCAAAAGTCTCTTTTTTCTCATCATAACCAGTTCCATTACATGTATTACACTTACTTGTAACTGCTTGACCTGTTCCATTACAATGAGGACAAGTTTGAGCAAATGTCATAAAACCTTGTCTCATATGAACTTGTCCTTGCCCATCACAGTGAGGACAAGTATTTAGTTTACCATTTTTTGCACCAGTTCCTTTACAGTCACCACAAGCATCTTTGTATTTAAACTCAACATCTTTTTTGCATCCAAAGATTGCTTCATTAAATTCAATTGTTACTTCAATTGCAATATCTAAGTTATAGTTATATGTTTTTCTTTGTCTTCTTGAACCACCGCCGAAGCCTCCGAATCCAGAACCTCCAAACATCTCTTCAAAAATTGAACTTAAATCATCAAAACCACCAGAGAAACCTCCACCTTGTCCATGACCTTCAAGTCCAGCTTTTCCATATCTATCATAAATAGATCTTTTTTCTTCATCACTTAGTACCTGATAGGCTTCATTTACAGCTTTAAATCTCTCTTCTGCTTCTGTATCATCAGGGTTTTTATCTGGATGATACTTCATTGCCATTTTTCTATAGGCTTTTTTAATAGTTCCTTTATCACTATCTCTAGCAACTTCTAATAATTCATAGTAATCCACTTCAGTCAATTGCTAACTCCTAAATATATATTTTTCGCGATTTTATCTAAAATACCATTAATCTTTGATATAATAAATACATGAAAAAAGGTTTAGAAAAGTTTTATAATTTAGTTGAAGCCTTTGAGTCTTTACCAACTATTGGTAAGAAATCTGCATTAAGACTAGCTTATCATGTCACAATGAATGATCACTACAGTGGTATTAAAATAGCTCATAGTATAGAAAGTGCATTAAAAAGTATTAAAAGATGCGTAAAATGCGGCTCAATGAGTGAACATGAGATTTGTGAGATTTGTTTAGATGATAGAAGAGACTCATCGAAGGTTTGTATTGTACAAAGTGCTAAAGATATCTTTTTAATTGAAGATTCAAAACAGTTTGATGGCTTATATTTTGTTATTGAAGAGTTAGAGAGTGAAAGCTTAGATAGATTACTTAATTTTGTAAAAGATAATGTAATAAGAGAAGCTCTTTTTGCAATAACACCATCTTTATCAAATGATGCATTTATGTTATATATTGAAGATAAACTAAAAGATTTTAATATTACATTCTCTAAGATTGCACAAGGTGTACCAACAGGTGTTAGTTTAGAAAATGTTGATATGTTGTCTTTAGCCAAAGCAATACAAAGTAGGGTAGATATTTAAAATGACTGATAGAATAGTATGTCAAAAATGTATTCACTATTTTGTTACATGGCAACAAAGTAAACCCCATGGTTGCAAAGCTTACGGCTTTAAGTCTAAAATTATTCCTTCTGTAGTAGTAAAGAATAGTAGTGGCTTACCTTGTTCGTTTTTTCAGTTGAAAAATCCTCAAAAATAATATAAGATTTTTTGTAAGTTATTTTAGAGTATAATCTAAGTTTATTTAGTTTAGGAGTTATAATTGTTATACAAAGATTTGAAAGATAGTATTAAGTCTCTTGGTTTCCTTTCTATTGAAGATTTTGTTCAATATATTGGGGTTACACCTTCAGATATTTTAGAGTGGGAAGAAAAAGATGAAGTTCCTTACACAGTATCATTAATTATTCACTTATTAAAAGGTGATAGAGACTTACCAAATAATAAATCATTAGATAGTTTAGTAGAAGAGTGCTTACCTCTAGCAGAATTATTAGAGGAAGCATCGTCATTCCCTTACAAGTTAGAAGAGATGTTTTTATTACAAAAAGAGTTAAATGACTCTACAAATGGTAAAAACTGGGAATTAGGAAGAAATAAGTTTGGAAAAGAGATTAATTGGCTTAGATGTATTCATATGGAAGTTGCTGAATTAATTGATTCAACTCCATGGAAACACTGGAAAAATATCAACTCTGAACCAGATATGAATAATATTCATGTAGAACTAGTTGATATTTGGCATTTCTTAATGTCTTATATTTTACAAGAAACAAATGTACCAAGAGCTGTTTCTTTAGTAAACACACATTGTATCTATGAAGCATCAGAAGATATCGATGTAAAAGCAATGGTAAAAGAAGCAGAAAAATTATCATATATTGCCTTAGCAATTGAGACTGGAAATATCCCATCTTTTGGTGGAATAGAAAGATTTATTGATCAGTTCTTTAGATGTTGTAAAATCTCTGGACTTTCGTTTACTTGGTTACAAAAACTTTATATCGGTAAAAACTGTTTAAATAAATTTAGACAAGACCATGGTTATAAAGAGGGAACTTATATTAAAACATGGAATGGTAGCGAAGATAATGTTATCATGGTTTCTGTATTAGAAAATATGGAAAATGTAAGTTTCGATGAATTATATTCTAAACTAGAAGAAAACTATCCTTCAAACTAACAAAGTAAAGAGAAGACTCTTTACTTTGAAATAGTTATCTCAAAACAAGCACCATCTTTTTTATTTGATACTTGTATCTTACCTTGAAAATGTTTTTCAATAATAGTTTTACACATATATAAGCCAATACCTGTTCCATTTTTATTATCTTTTGTAGAGAAATATGGATCAAACACTTTATCAATGATATTTTCTGGTATTCCTCCAGCATTATCACTTATTATAATTTTTTGAACTTTCTTTGACTCTTTATACTCTATTACTATTTTATTATCACCTTTGTTTTGCTTATCATTAAAAGCATCTTTTGCATTTGTTAAAATATTAATGACAACTTGAAGAAGTTCATTTTTATATAAAAAGATATTGTCAAGTTTGACACTATTTTTATTCTCTATTTTAACACTGTTTTTTTCAAAAGCTTCATATAGCATTTCAACAGCAATATTTGTTATGTATGGAATATTTGTGAGCTCTTTATCTCTATCTTTTTTAAAGAAATTTCTAAAATCATCAATTGTTGTAGACATATACTCTAAATAGTTTTCTACATCGTCCAACTTTTTATTAAATGTTGTTTCATCATAACTTTTCATATTAATACGAAGTTTTAGATTAGAAACAGCAGTTCCTATTGAACTTAAAGGTTGTCTCCATTGGTGTGCAATCATTGAAATCATTTCACCCATTGCTGCCATTCTTGACTGCTCTATTAATAGACTCTCTTTCTCTTTTAAGTCTGTTAAATCTTGAATAAAAACCATTTTATAAGTATTATTATTTTCTTTAATATCTTTGATTCTTATTATTGCAGGAATTATCTCACCTTCTTTAGTTATTAAAGAAACTTCCTCAAAGGTTGCATTGTTGTATTCGAGGTATTTATGATTAATTGTTGGAATTAATATACCTGTTGCTAGATTACCTATAATCTCTTTTTTATTGTTGTATTTTAAGATATCAATCATAGCTTGGTTAATATTTACTATAAAACCATTTTTTATAATTAAAATACCTTCTATAGTATTATTGAAAAAGCATTCAAAATGATTGTCATTCATTATTGTCCTAATTAAAATAAAATATCTTTATAGTATAATTTAATAACACTTTTTAGGAGCTAAAATGGTTGATTATATTCTTTTAGAAAAATATGCAAAAGATAAAAGTGTTCTTTTTGTAGAAGATGATAAAGATATTATAAAAGAAACAAGTGAATTGCTAGAACTGATTTTCCCAAAAGTAGATGTTGCTTTTGATGGAGAAGAAGCAATTGAAAAGTATAAAGAGTATTATAAAAGTACAAATTCATACTATGATATTGTAATCAGTGATATAAAAATGCCAAATAAAGATGGTATAGAACTTACAAGAGAAGTTTATGATATAAATAAAGAGCAATTATTAATAATACTATCTGCCCACAGTGAAACTAACTATTTATTAGAGCTTGTAAATATAGGTATTTCTCATTTTATTACAAAACCGTTAAATTATGACTCTTTTGTACATGTTTTATATACAAAACTAAAAGAGTTATATGAAAAAAGTAATAAAGATGAAAATATTTCTAGTACCATTTTAAAAATAAATGATAATCTTTCTTGGAATAAAGAAACAAAACAATTATTAAAAGATGACAAAAGTATCAAACTTACAAAAAAAGAGATACTTTTAATTGAAGTACTTTTAAAGTACAGTGAAAAGACTCATACAATTGAAGAACTACTAACTATTCTTTGGTCAGAAGATGAAGAGAAGAACCCAAATATCTCTAATCTTAAAAATATTATCTCTAGACTTAGAAAAAAAGTCCCAGAACTAGATTTAGAAAATGTTTATGGCTTTGGATATCGAATAAATTTAAAATAATGATACCTTTGTAGTACTATTTATTAGTATAATTTTTATAGTGGAGGTGTATCATGTTAAATACATCAGAAAATTATAAAGATTATACTATTTTATATGTTGAAGATGAGACTATTGTAAGATCAAATGTTGAAGTTTGTTTGAACTATATTTTCAATGTAGTAATCGCAGAAAATGGAAAAGAAGGTCTCGAAAAGTTTGCTAGTGAAAAAGTAGATTTAATCATTACAGATATAAACATGCCTCTAAAAGATGGAATATCAATGTTAAAAGAGATACGGGATATAAATCCTACTATTCCATGTATTATTACTTCGGCTGTTGATTTAGATATAATCGAAAAAATTAAAAGTTTAGGTGTTAGTAAATGCATAGCAAAACCTTTTGATATGAAAGATTTACTTAACTGTAGTATGAAGGTATTAGATTCAATGTAAAAGGAGTCTAAATGAAAAAGCTATTTTTAATGATAGTATCTTTTGTTTTTCTTTCATTATTCTTCATTTCTTGCGCAGGTAATGAAACAGTTACAAAAGAAGAGTGTCAATCTTTAGGATTAAAATATAAAAAAGAGAAAGTTCTTAATTTTAGAACTGGAGAATACGAAGTAAGAAGTTTTTGTAAACAAAACTAGAGTATTAAAATACTCTAATTTCTAGCAGTAGTCATTTTTATATTCTACATAATGTCCTGCATGCTTTATAAGCTTTTCAACATCTTCATCTGTTAACTGTTTTACTACTTTTGCTGGACTTCCCATAATTAAACTTTTTGGTGGAAATTTCTTTCCCGCTGTTACAAGTGAATTTGCTCCTACAATACTTCCTTCACCAATTACAGCATGGTCTAAAATAGTTGCACTCATACCAATTAAACAGTTATCTTCAATAGTACAGCCATGAAGCATTACTTTATGTCCAATAGTTACATTATCACCTAAAATAGTCTGAGAATCTGTATCCATATGAATCATTGATAAGTCTTGAACATTTGTATTGTTGCCAATTTTGATATTATTTACATCACCTCTTAAAACACAACCAAACCAGATAGAAGAGTTTTCTCCTATTTCAACTTTTCCTATTACATCAGCACTACTTGCAACCCAAGCAGTTGGTGCAATTTTTGGATAGTGTCCTTTAAATTTTAATAACATATAATTCTCCCTAGTCTTATATTTAAAAATAAATTATAACTAGTGCAATATGAAAATAGCAAGGGTTTTTATTGAAAAGCTGAGGATTTTAAAGAGCAGGGGTAAAAAAGTCAAGGATTAACTTGACTTTTTTATATTTTATAAGTGATAGTATTTTTTGTTTTCACCAGAGATGATAAATCTAAGTGCATTAAGTCTAATAAACCCTTCTGCATCTTTTTGGTTATATACTTCGTCTTCTTCAAAAGTTGAGTGTGCTTCAGAGAATAAAGATCTTTCAGATTCTCTTCCTACAACAATAACATTTCCTTTGTAAAGTTTTAACTTAACAGTTCCCTCTACGTTTTCTTGTGTTTTGTCGATTGCTGCTTGCATCATTTCTCTTTCAGGAGAGAACCAATATCCTTGGTAAATTAACTTAGCATATTTAGGCATTAACTCATCTTTTAAGTGAGCAGCTTCTCTATCTAAAGTAATAGACTCAATTGCTCTATGAGCTTTTAACATAATTGTTCCACCTGGAGTTTCATAACAACCTCTTGCTTTCATTCCAACATATCTATTTTCAACAATATCAATTCTTCCAATACCATGTTTGTTTCCATAGTTATTTAAAGTTTCTAAGATAGTTGCTGGTGACATTTCTTCACCATTGATTGCAATTGGATCTCCATTTTTATATGAGATTGTGATATATTCTGCTTCATCAGGAGCTTCTTCTGGTGAATTTGTCCATAACCACATATCTTCACTTGGCTCTGCATTTGGATCTTCTAAAGATAAACCTTCATAAGAAATATGTAAAAGGTTTGCATCCATAGAGTATGGAGAAATTACAGGATTACCTTCTGCATCAATATGTTTTTTATCAATTTCAATTCCATGTTGTTTTGCATAAGCTAATAATTTCTCTCTTGAGTTAAGATCCCACTCTCTCCAAGGAGCAATTACAGTAATATCTGGGTTTAATCCTAAGTATCCAAGCTCAAATCTAACTTGGTCATTACCTTTTCCAGTTGCACCATGAGATACAGCATCTGCACCCATTTTATTTGCAATTTCAATTTGCTTTTTAGCAATAAGTGGTCTAGCAATTGAAGTACCTAATAAATATTCACCTTCATAGATTGCATTTGCTCTAAACATTGGGAATACATACTCTTTAACAAACTCTTCTTTTATATCTAAGATAAAAATATTTTCTGGTTTAATTCCACAAGCTAAAGCTTTTTCTCTTGCAGGTTCTACTTCTTCACCTTGTCCTAAGTCAGCAGTGAATGTAATAACTTCTGCATTATACTCATCTTGAAGCCATTTTAAAATAGTTGATGTATCTAGCCCACCACTATATGCTAATACAACTTTTTTTACATCTTTTTTATTCATTTAACTTATCCTATAATCATCATAATTTCAAGGCATATATAATATCTAAAATTAAATATAATTCTGTTTAATTAATTAAGATAAAATCTTTGAAAATATCTATTTCTATTCTGTTTATTTTAGTACTCTTTAGATATAATCCATACTATGAGAATTGATAAATATTTAAATGCAGTTAATATAACAAAAAGAAGAGCAGTTGCAGAAGATATGCTTGAACATAAAGTAGTGTTTATAAATGGACAAGCTGTTAAAAAAGCAAAAGAGGTAAAAGTTGGGGATATTATTGAAATAAAATATCTTGAAAGAACTGATAAATTCGAGGTTCTTCAAATACCAACAACAAAATCTACTCCAAAATCAAAGATGGATGAATACGTAAAAAGATTGCAAGGATAATGGATATGTTTAATATGGCAAAATTAAAATTTGATGATATTTTTGAAAACAGATTACCACAAGAAGAAGTAAGAGAGTATTTAATAGAACTATATGAAAGAGGTGAAACAGCAGCAGAAATCGCTGGTGCTGCAAGTGCTATGAGAGAGCATTTGATTCCTCTTCCTTTACATTATGAATTAAAAGAAAAAGCTATTGATATTGTTGGAACAGGTGGAGATAAAAGTTATAGCTTTAATATCTCAAGTACAGTTTCAATTCTTTTAGCTGGTGCTGATTCATATGTTGCAAAACATGGAAATAGAAGTGTTACAAGTAAAAGTGGTAGTGCTGATATGTTAGAAGAGTTAGGTATTAATCTAAATTTATCATTAGATAATACTGCAAAAATGCTAGAAGAAACAGGTTTTTGTTTTATGTTTGCACAAAATCATCACCCTGCAATGAAATATATAATGCCAATTAGAAAATCAATTGACCATAGAACTATTTTTAATATTTTAGGACCATTATCAAATCCTGCAACTGTATCAAAGCAGTTAATTGGTGTTTTTGATAAATCTTATATCAATAGAATTGCAACAGCTTTAGATTTACTTGAAACTAAAAAGTCTATTGTAGTTTCATCAAAAGATGGAATGGATGAAATCTCTATTTCTGATATTACATATGCAACAAGATTAGAAAATGGAAAAATTGAAGACTTTGAAATTGACCCTCAAGCTTATGGATTAAAGTTAGCTCCTAAAGAGGCAATTGTAGGTGGAGATGCAAAACAAAATGCACAAATAACGAGAGATATTTTATCAAATAAAATTGATGGGCCTATGCTTGATATTGTTTTAATCAATGCAGCTGCAGCATTAGAAGTTGATGGAAAAGCAAGGGATATACAAGATGGTTTAGAGATTGCAAAAGAAGCTATTCAAAGTGGAAAAGCAAAAACTAAATTAGAACAAATTATTGATGTATCTTCAAAATTAGACTAGGTAGAATATTGATTTTAGCTTTAGATGAAATTGATAAAATAGTAAAAAAAGTCTCTTCTTTAACTTCAAAAAAGAGTAATGACTGTGTTGTCATTTTAAGAGGAGACTTAGCAAGTGGTAAAACCACCTTTGTAAAACATTTTGTAAAAGATTTAGGTTTAGATGATGAAGTAACTTCACCAACCTTTTCTTTACAATCTATTTATTCAGACAAAGTTTTTCATTATGATGTTTATAATAAAAGTTTAGAAGATTTTATCTCTTTAGGCTTATTAGAAGAGTTTGAAAAAGCCGGAATTCACTTTGTAGAGTGGGGTGATGAACGTTTAGAAGAACTATTAAAATCATATGGCTTTGAAGTACTAGTATTAAATATAAAAAAAGAAGATGATAAAAGGCAATATATTATAAATGAGTAAATTAAGAATTGAAGATATTAAAAAGAGTATCAAAAAAACACAAATATTACATGGAATATCACTAGAAGTAAATGCAGGTGAAATCGTAGGTTTACTTGGACCAAATGGTGCAGGAAAAACTACTACTTTTTATACGGTTTGTGGATTAGTAGCACCAACTAGTGGAAAGGTATTTTTTGATGATGAAGAGATTACAAAACTGCCTTTACACAAAAGAGCATTAAAAGGAATAGGGTACTTACCACAAGAATCATCTATTTTTAAAGATTTAAGTGTTGAAGATAACCTTTTACTTGCAGCTGAAATTATCACAAAAGATAAAGATGAACAAAGAAAAAGAGTAGAAGATTTACTTGAAGTATTTAATATTGAACCAATTAGACAAAGAAAAGGTATCTCTTTATCTGGTGGAGAGAGAAGAAGAACAGAGATTGCTAGAGCTTTAGTATCAAAACCAAAGTTTTTACTTCTTGACGAACCTTTTGCAGGGGTTGACCCAATTGCTGTAAAAGATATTCAAGAGATTATCAATGAGCTTACTAAATTTGGTATTGGTATTTTAATTACAGACCACAATGTAAGAGAAACTCTACAAATCTGTCATAGAGCTTATGTTATGAAAAATGGGTCTTTATTAGCTTCTGGTAAGGCTGAGGATATCAAAAGTGATGGTAGTGTAAGAGAACACTATCTAGGAGAGAGTTTTAGTTTTTAAAAAACTTCAACTCTGTTTTTACCTTCTTTTTTAGCTTTATATAAAGCATCATCTGCTTTTTTTAGAACAGAAGTTTCATTGTCATCTTCTTTAAATCTTGTTACACCAAAACTAGCAGTTATTTGTCTTGGAATATCATCTCTTTTATAGCTTTCTATTGCTTTTCTAATTTTTTCAGCAACATTTTTTGCACCTAATTCATCTGTTTGAGGTAGTAGCACTAAAAACTCTTCTCCACCCCATCTAGCAACTGAATCATGCTCTCTAATATTTTCTAAAAGAACTTTTGAAATGATTTTTAAAACTTCATCTCCAACATTATGACCAAAGTCATCATTGAAGTTTTTAAAGTTATCAATATCAAAAATAATTAGAGATAAATTATTGTTATATCTTTTTTCTCTTTTTATCTCTTTTTTAAAGATTTCATTAAATTTTTGTCTATTAAATAGACCTGTAAGTTGGTCATGATTTGCTTGATATTCTAAAAGATTTGATTTCTCTTTTAATTCAGTAATATCAGTAAAAGAGATAACATAGTGTTCCCCTTTTTGCTCATAATCATCTATATTGATAGTAAAGACTCTATCTTCACCATCTTTATTTTCAATTTTTACTGTTCTATCTATTTCATTTAACTCAGAAAGTTTACTTATCCAGTTTTTTGAGTCTTCAAAGATATCTTTATTTAAAAGGTTATTATCTCTTTTAAATACATCTAAAATAGAATTATGTTTAACTAAAAACTCTTCTAGATTACTTACTTGGAAATATTCAAAGAACTTTTTATTTGCATCAATTGGATTTGCTAGGTCTGTTAAAATAACCATGTTATCCTGTGCATCAAGGATAGATTTAGTCTGTTTTACTGCTTCTTCTACTTTATTCTCTAAAGTTAAGTTTATATATTCAAGTTTCTTTCTTAAAAAGATTGGCTCAACAGCTTTAATCATACTTTCTATTAAATGATATAAATCTATTGGTTTCATAGCATAAGCACTTACTTTTACATCAATTGCTTTTTTAAGAAAGTCTGGATCACTATGGGCACTTGTTATTACAATAGGAACTTCATTATCGATTTTTCTAATTTCAGCACACATCTCTAATCCACCCATTTTAGGCATATTAATATCTGTCAAAATTAGATTAATCTCTTTATTTTCCTGAAACTTTTCAAGACCTTCTTTTCCATTTCTAGCAGTTTCTACACTATTTACTATAGTACTAATTGTTTTACTTGTAAACTCTCTTACATCATCTTCATCTTCAACATATAAAACATTAATATCTTTTAAAATTTCTTTATTCATAAATAGTGCCTTTAAATTTAATAAAATTTATATAATTGTGTTACATTATAGCAAGTTTTACTTATCAAATATTTTAAGTGCATTTTCTAGGTCTTCTTGAGTATCAATACCAAAAGATTTTGACTCAACTTCAACCATTGCTATTTTATGACCATTATCAATGGCTCTTAATTGTTCTAACTTTTCTACATTTTCTAAAGTAGAAGGGTTTAGGCTACAAAATTTGTTTAAAGATTTTTTAGTGAATCCATAAATACCTAAATGTCCATAGTATTGAGAGTTTTCATAGTGGTCTCTATGGTATGGAACTTTAGCTCTTGAAAAGTAAATAGCATTTTTAGTTTCATTTAAAACTACTTTTAC
>AZIE01010734.1_pt1 | contig 13570 bp, 16 predicted proteins | sample 359081 | NCBI WGS metagenome assembly AZIE01 (sample SAMN02429713, study PRJNA222661) | marine sediment metagenome | biome: Sediment sample; isolation source: sample MGS-MCh from oil contaminated site at the lagoon of Mar Chica... | place: Morocco: Mar Chica | collected 2012-07-20 | depth 32 m m | reverse complement strand
TTTAATCTACTTTTTTAACTGTTTATAAAGTGCAGTTAAATCACCTAATACCCAAATACTAACTATCTTGTTATCTTCAAATTTAAAAAAAGAAGCCCCATTGTATTTGATTCTATTATTACTTGCTTCAAACTCAAATAGTTGTCCTTTATGAGTTCCATTGTAAACTGCTTTTACAGCAATACAATTGTTCTCTTCAACCATTGTTTCAATGCCATGATAGAGATTAGGAATTCCAGTTAAAACCTTATCCATATACTCTTCAAACTCTTTTTTACCTTTTGTATCAATATTTAAAGACCCATGAAATTCAATATCTTCATGAAATAAAATATCAATATACTCTTTGTTTTGTTTATTCCAAAGTTCTTCGTAATACTCTTTTACAAGAGTTTTATTAGTTTTTATTTTCATTTTCTTTTATTAATAAATTTTTTAATACATACAATACACTTTTTACAGACTTTACAGTTGTTGTTTCCTCAACTGTATGGTAACCAGTTGTAGGTAACTGTAGAGTTGTTCCTTGTATTGAACCTTTTGACTCTTTTACTATTCTTCCAAGCTCTGTACTTCCTAAAGATAACAAAGGAAGATTCTCTTGGCTTAAAGACTTATTTATCTCTTGAATAAAATTATCCTTACAAGAGAAGGCAATATTATTCTTATGACAAAAGTTCTTTAAAAGCTTTAATAATGGAGATTTAAACCTTGCATTTGCATCTCTATTTCTTAAAACTACATCTTGAACTTCTGCTTCTTCTCTTGTATTATATGGACTTGTATCCAAAACTAATAGTTCAGAAGTTGTTAATTCATTCTTCTTAAACCAATCATATACAAATCTCCAACTTCTCCCTGCCTCTTCTTGTGCAGTAAAGAAAGCTGTTCCTTGGTAACCATTTTGATATAGATAAATTATTATTGCTGCAGAGATTACATTGTCTAACTGCGCACTTATTAATTGTGAATCTATTTCTAACTTATCTACAAAAGCAACTGGTGTTCCTGGAAGCAAATGCTCTAAACCTTTTATTTTAAACATAAGGTTGTCAATTTGCTCATTCATATAAACTTCTGTTATCTGTCCAATTCCTAGATAACTTCCCGACCAAGGTTCATATGCTTGAACCTGCTGATTTATAAACCTAGATGAGATAGCTTGATATGTTTGTTCTGAAACAGAGTTCCCTTTTAAGTCAATTCTGTTTTTACTTTGAAAAGCAGCAAATTGAAACTCATTTGGTCCTGTACAAACTAAACCATGTCTATCTATATGTGCACTTAGCATCCCTGCTGTTGGCTCATCACCTTGCGCAACTAATAAACCATCATAATACTCTGTTTTTATTCCTAACTCATCTAGTTCTCGTTTTAAATATAAGAAAAATGAGTGTTCATACCCTATTACTGATGGTACTCTAATTAACTGTTTTAATGTATCTAGAAAAGAAGTATAATTCTCAACATCTTCAATCAATTTTGTTGACTTCTCAATAGATAATTTCCGAAATCTCATTTTTATGCCTTTTAAAATTGCATAGAATAAGGCATCCTAAATATTAGTTTGTAGGCTCTTCTTTTTCGATTGTAGCCTCTAAAGCCTCTTCAACTTGTGCTTGACAAGCATATAATTTAGTTTCACATTTAGAATTACACTCTTCAAAAGAACCGTTTTTCTCTTCACATTGAGTAATACATTCATCATATTGTTTTTCACATGAAGCATATTTATCTTCAATTGTTTGTTCAAAATCTGTATTTGCATTTAACATTGCAATTGATAAAAAAGCTAAAAAAGCAATTTTCTTTAACATTTATATGTCTCCTATTTAATAAGACTTTTTATTTAAACGTACTTAGATATTTCAAGTACACCAAAAAGGAAACCAAAAGTGCACTCTAAAGTGCTTTACTTAGCTTTCCGTAATCAAGTTCCTTATTCTATATTGGAATTATAAATCCAAATTTTAGAAAAATACTTAAAAATTTCTTAAAGTGATTTTGCCTTAATAGAAAGTGGCTTTTTTTGAGCCTTTTTTTAATAATTTTTTTTAATTGTAATTTTGATTTTTTTATGAAAAAGTAGAAAAAAGCTAAACTTTTTTGAAAAATTTAGCTTTTATATTAATTTTTGATTGTATCTATAAAGTTTTTTGTGCAAGTATTTATCATTGAAAAGACTTTGTCAAAGCCTTCAAAACCATCAAAAAAGTATGGGTCAGGAACATCTTCCCCATCATAACCATAGTCACCTAGTTTTAAAACATTTTTACAACCAAGATTTTTTAGGTTTTGAACATTTGAGTCATCAAGTCCAATTATATAATCAAACTTTTCAAAATCTTCTGTTTTTACTTGTCTTGCTCTTTGTTGTGAAATATCAAGACCATTTTGATGTGCAACTTTTATAGAGTTTTCACAAGGAGGTTCACCAATGTGCCAACTCCCTGTTCCTGCACTTTCAATATAGATATCAAGACCCTTGTCTTTGATATATTGTTTTGCTGCACCTTCTGCAAGGGGTGACCTACAAATATTTCCTAAACAAACAAAGATTATTGATTTACTCATTTTTTCTTTAGTCCTATATCTATATATTTTCTGATTTTTTTAATCTCTGATAAATCCATCTCATGCTCAATTTTATCTTTTGAGTCATTTCTGTATTCATCTCCCCATGGAGTAATAATTCCACTTCCCTTTGCCATATTATCATCTGCACCATTTGCAGTTAATACATAACATTGATTAGCTACTGCAAGAGCTTTTGTCATAGTTTCAAAGTGAGCTTTTCTTTTCACTCCCCACATAGATGGGTTTAAAATTAAATCTGCTCCTAGCACCTTTAACCAAAATTCTGGAAATCTAACCTCAAAACAGATTAAAGTGGCTACTTTAAGTCCATCTATATCAACTATCTTCATGTTTTCTAATTTCCCTTTAGTGAAATAATCAGGTTCATCACCTAAAGGAAATAGTTTATGTTTTGATTGAGTATGTACTATTTTTTTATTATGAAAAATATACAGAGTATTATAAAACTCTATATCCTCTTTTTCAATAAGTGTTATTGCAATAGTTTTATTCTCAGAGTATTTTTTTAGCTTCTTTATCGCCTTTTGAGCAAATTCTGCTGCTTCGTCCATTCTTTCATATGCAAAACCTGTTAAGCATACTTCAGGAGCTAAAATAAAAGAACCATCTTCACATGATTGAATCTGTTCTTTTAATTTTTTTAAATTCTTTTTAAAATCGTCACTTGTTTTAGTTTGCAGTGCTACTAAGTTCATCTTTCGCTTCTCTTATTAAGTTATTTAATTGTCTTTCATACTCTTTTGCTTCATTTTCATCAGTTGATTCAAATCTTGTTACAAGTACAGGAGTAGTATTTGATGCTCTAACTAATCCCCAACCCTTATCAAAAATCACTCTAACACCATCAACATCAATGATATCTCTGATTTTTGGGAAACCTGCAGGTGGGTTTTGTAATAGAGTTTTTAATTTATCTATTAAAATAAACTTTTCATCCTCTGTTGTTTCAACTTTAATCTCTTCAGTAGAGTATGTTTGTGGTAAGCTTTCTATTTCTTTATCAATATCCATTCCATTTTTGATAAGCTCTAAAGTTCTAAATGTTGCGTAAATTGCATCATCAAAACCATAATATCTATCATTGAAGAAGATATGTCCAGAAACCTCAGCTGCTAAATGAGCATTTACCTCTTTTAGTTTTACCTTTAAGTTTGAATGCCCAGTTTTATACATATGAGCTTCACCTCTTTGATTTATAAGGTCATACATTACTTGAGTACATTTTACTTCACCTACAACAATAGGATTCTCAATATCTTTTGAGAATAATAAAGCCATAATGTCACCTTTTACATTATGCTTTTTCGTTAAAAATGCAATTCTATCTGCATCTCCATCGTAGGCAAACCCATATTCAAAATCACCTTCTAGTCTCTTTTTAATATCTACTAGGTTCTTTTCTTCACTAGGGTCTGGGTGATGATTTGGGAATGTTCCATCTGGTTCGCAATATAAACCTTCATAATTCAATTGTAGTTTATCTAAAAGAAGTGTCAAAACGGTGTCAGCTACGCCATTACCGCAGTCGATAATGATTTTTTCTTTCATTCCTTTTAAGTGAGAAAACTCTTTTAACATATAATCAACATATAAAGATTTAACATCAATTTCATAGGCTTTATCATTGTCATCAATTTCTATATTTGAAGCAATAATTTCATCACCTAAAGAGTAAATATCTTCAGCAAAGAAAGGTTTTTTATCAAAAGTAATTTTAAATCCATTATATTCACTTGGATTATGACTTCCTGTTATCATAATAGAAGCACTTGGTGTTATATCATTGTTTTCAATATTAAAAGTTTGATAGTTTGCAAAGTAGTTTATTCCAGTTGCTACCATGTCCATATTTAGTACCTTACATCCAGAAGCATTTAATCCACTTGCTAAATAAGAGAAAAGTTCAGGTGAGTGAGTTCTTGCATCATAACCTATTGCAACATAAGAGTTTTCACCAAATTTTTCGAAAACTTTCTTACCAAAAAAGTATCCAATAAGTTTTACAGACTCTTTATTTAATTCACTACCAACTATTCCTCTAATATCATACTCTCTAAAGATTGATTTATTTACCATGATTAACCTTGAAAAAATTTTGAGAATTATAACAATTATTGTGTAGTAAAGAAATTAAGAGATATAATATTAAATGCAAAAAGAACTGACAAAAAACATAAAAATATTATATGTTGAAGATGATGAGATTGCTAGAGAAAACGGTGTTGAGTACCTAGAAAACTACTTTGATGAAGTTTATGAAGCAAGTGATGCTTTAAGTGCTTTAAAAATATATGACAAACATAAACCACATATTATTATTACTGATATTCAAATGCCAAAATTAAATGGTTTAGAGTTTGTAAAAAGAATAAGACAAAAGGATAAAGAGACACAGGTTATTATTCTTTCTGCTTTTTCAACAAAAGAGTATCTTTTTGAAGCTATAGAACTACAACTTGTAAAATACCTTACAAAACCTATTTGTGAACATGAACTTGATAAAGCCCTTGAAATATGTGTTGATACATTAAGAAACTCTAATTCAAATATTATAAAACTAGATGAAAACACTACTTTTGATACCTTTAATCAAGTATTACTTATGAACAAAGAGATAGTTAAAATTAGGAAAAAAGAGCAAGACCTTTTATATCTACTTTGTAAAAACCTAAATAGATTTGTAACCTATGAAGAGATAGAAAACTATGTTTGGCAAGATAGTGTTATGAGTAAAGATGCTTTAAAAACTGTTATTAAAAACCTTAAAAATAAAATACCTAAAGATTTAATCATAAATCTTTCTGGAACAGGTTATAAAATTGAGCCTAGATAGTTTAACAGTAATCCTTCTTTATGGAATAACTTTTGGAATTGTTATTATGACAATTGCCTATACTTTTATTAGATATATCTACTCAAAGGAGATATTTTATATCTCATATTGTTTGATGCAGGTTTTTTCTCTTATTTATATAGTTTCTTATAGTTCTTTATTTGATATTCCTCATTTTATGGAACAGATTTCTTTACTATTTGCAACTTTACTAGCTCTTGTTTTTGCCATAAACTTTTATGAGGGGAAGTTTATTCCAAACTCAAAAAGCCATAAAGACTTGATAATAAATACTTTGCTTTTAAATATAGTTATTCTAACAGCCTTTTATCACTATATTCTTTTTGAGTATTTACCTTTTACAATCATTTATGCCATACTTTTTATCTCTGTGATTTTCAATATTAAAAATGTTGGACCAACACTTATTTATACTGCTGGATGGTCAATATTTTGTTTTACTCTTTTTGTTTTTGACTTTAAAGACTATTATGAACAAAATCACCTTTTAGATATCGTTCTTATTGCTTTTGCTATAGAAGCTATTTTATTTACCTTCTCTGTTTCTCATAGATATAATCGTCTTGAACAAAAAAATGAAAACTTTGAAAATATGCTTTTACAACAATCAAAAATGGCAAAAAGTGGAGAGATGCTAGCAAATATTGCCCATCAATTTAGACAACCACTTAATAATCTTTCGTATATTTTGATAAATATAAAAAAACGATATGAAAATGAAAAACTAGATGAAAAGTATTTCCATAAAAAATACTCTCAAGCAAAAGAGCAATTGGAGTTTCTTTCACATACAGTAGAAGAGTTTAAAGAGTTTTATACCCCTTCAAAGCAAAAAGAAAAGTTCTTAGTTAAAGATGCAATTTCAAATACTATGTCTATTTTAAATGAAGACTTGAAAAAAAGAAATATCAAATATACACTTAACTTCTTAAAAGATGAAAATGTACAAATCTTTGGAAGTAAAAATGAACTTTCACAAGTTATTCTTTCACTTGTTACAAATGCAAGTGATGCTTTAAAAGATATTGAAAAACCTCTTATTGAGATTAATGTTGATTCAACCTCAGCAGATGTAATAATCAATATAAAAGATAATGGAAAGGGGATTAATAAACGAAGTCAAGAAAAACTATTTGAGCCATACTTTACAACAAAAGAAGAAGGTACAGGCTTAGGACTTTATTTATCTAAACTTATTATGGAAAAGAGTTTTAATGGAAAGATTGAATTAAAACCTTCAAAAGAAGGAAGTTGTTTCTCCCTTCTTATTGAAAAGGCTATTTAAGTAAGTCCCTTCTTGGGTACATAAAAGATACTTCTCTTATAACACTTACTTCTTTATTCTCTTTAGCGAAGATTCTAATCTTTGCTTTATAAGGAGTGTCTTTTCTATTTGTTGAAGCTAATTTTCTAGTAGTATTTAAAATCAATACTGTTTTAAGTCTTTGTTTTGGCTCTAATTTAAGTGCTCTATATCTTTTCACTTCAAATCTTGGGTCAAGAACTTCTACACCAAATGTATACTCTTTTTTATTTGTATTATGAATAGTAAGTAAATAGTTGTTTGTAACTGTCCCTTCTTTAATACCATATAGTTTTGTTGTTTTATTTACATTTACTAAGAAATCTTCTTTTTCACCAGCAAAGAATACAGCTAACAGTAAACAAGCTAAAAGCGATACCATATAAACAATATTTTTCATTGCAAAAAGTGGTGACCTCTTTTTATTGATTACAGTGTTTGTACTTCCCCAGTCAATCAGTGATTTTTTACCAAGTTTTCCCATAACTGTTGAGCAAGCATCAGAACACTCTAAACAGTTGATACACTCAACTTGTAAACCTTTTCTAATATCAATATGAGTAGGACAAATCTTTACACAAGCTTCACAAGTAGTACACTCTTGATTTCCAGCCCATTGTTTAACATCAAATATAGATTTAGCACCATTTTCATAAATGTCTCCACCTCTATTTGTATTATAAACAACTTGTTTTGTGTCATCATCATAAAGTGCTGATTGAATTCTTGAATATGGACATACATAAGTACAGAAATGCTCTTTCATAAAAACAATATCATATATTAAAAATAGAGCTGTACTTACTACAAACATTATCATGAAGAAGTGTTCATGTGGATCCATTATATATCTAAAGAAGTCTTCTGGTGGAACAAAATACCACATGAAGTTCATAGATGCAACTAGGGATAAAATACCCCAAATAGTTAAAGAGATATATTTTTTTATTTTTGTTGATGTTTTAGAATAGTCAATATCTTTTTGTTTGTTTTTAATTCTTCTTAGACCTAAAATCTTTGACTCAATTAAATCTCTATAAATAACTCTAAAGATAGTTTGAGGACAGGCCCATCCACACCAAACTCTACCAAACATAGCTGTCATAGCAAAAATTCCAATAAATAGAAGCATTAATAAAAATGGCATAACATAAAGTTCATTCATATTAAACACTAAACCTAAAAAGTGAAATTGCATTTTATCAAAAGATAAAAGTAATAAATGGTTACCATTTATTTTAATAAAAGGTATTACAAATACCAGTATAGTAATTATTAGATATGTTAAATATCTTCTTTTTGAATAGTTCAAATCAAACCTCCTACAGTTTATAAAAGAAGTCTATTATGAAAAGGTGTTCATTTGGTGGTATAAGTAGTATTTTTATATAATCTTTGTTTTAAAGGAGAAAAATAATGATAGATTTTACATCTTTATATATGTTTATAGCTGCTTCATTTCTTTTATGTTTAGCACCAGGGCCTGATAATATTTATGTTTTAACACAAGGTATGACAAAAAGTAAAAAAGCTGCAATAGTTACAACTCTTGGACTTTGTTCTGGGATTATTATTCACACTTCAGCTGCTGCTTTTGGTATATCAGTTATTTTCCAAACATCAGAGTTAGCTTTTAATCTTGTTAAGTATATTGGTGCTGCTTATTTACTTTATATTGCTTATCAAGCATTTAGACATAGAAATGACAAATTAGATTTAAGTGTACAAGACTCTAGTAATGAGTTAAAAAAAATGTATGCTAAAGGTTTTATTATGAATATTTTAAATCCAAAAGTATCTATATTTTTCTTAGCTTTTCTTCCTCAGTTTGTAAACCCTGAATTAGGAAATGTACCAATGCAAATGATTATTTTAGGTTTAGTATTTATGGCTTTAACGGTAGTTGTTTTTTCTTCAATTGGAATAGCAGGAAATATGTTAAGCAGTAAACTAATGGAAAACCCTAGTATCTCTAAGATTTTAAATATTCTTACTTCTTTTGTACTAGGAGCACTTGCAGTTAAATTAGCTCTATCTTCAAGATAGAACTAATTTACTTCATCAGAATAAACACATACATTAAAGTCTTCTACAAAACCATCTTCATCTACACAATGTGTTTGAAAAAAGTTTGCAATGTATGGTTTATTGCAGTGTAATTCAAAAGCCTCTTTTGACTCCCAAATTTCATTAAATACAATAGGAAATGATTTTCCCATTGCATTTGGATGTTCTATATGTTTTGTAACAATATATTGAATACATCCATCTTCTCTTGTTGTTTGTGGTTCAAGCCCTTGCAGAACTTCAACTAACTCTTGTTCTTTACCCTCTTTTGCTTTAAATGAAGCAATACAATAAATCTTTTTTGACATCTATCTTACCTGTCCTGTTCCATAAACTTTATATTTAAAAGTTGTTAAATCATTTATTCCCATTGGTCCTCTTGAGTGAAGTTTATTTGTTGAAATACCAACCTCAGCTCCAAGTCCAAAAGCTCCACCATCAGTAAATCTTGTACTTGCATTTGCGTATACACAAGCAGCATCTACTTCATTTAAAAACTTATTTACAATAGAATAGTTTTCACTAATAATAGCTTCTGAGTGTCTAGAACCATATTTTGAGATATGTAAAATTGCATCATCTACACTATCTACGATTTTGATATTTAGTTTGTTTGCTAAATACTCAGTATCATAATCTTCATGAGTAGCACATTGAATATCTATAAACTTTCTAGTTGCATCACAACCTTTAAGTTCTGTTCCGTACTTTTCATATGCTTCATGTAGTGGAGGTAAAATATATGCCGCTACATCTTTATGAATAAGTAAAGTCTCCATTGCATTACAAACACCTGGTCTTGAACATTTTGCATTTATTGCAATCTCAATTGCTTTTTGGTGATTTGCATCTCTATCTAAATAGATATGACAAAGTCCTTTATCATGTTTTACAACTGGAACAGTTGAGTTTTCACTTACATACTTAATAAGTGCTTCTCCACCTCTTGGAACTATTAAATCTACATATTTATCTTGTTTTATTAGGTTTGCAACCCCTTCTCTACTTGAATCGGGAAGTAATGAAATAGCTTGTTCTGGTAGTTTATTTTTTGCTAATACATGTCTTAAAATATTTGCAATGGCTTTATTTGAGTGTTCAGCTTCTTTTCCACCTTTTAATACACATACATTTCCACTTTTGAAACAAAGTGCAGCTGTATCAGAAGTAACATTTGGTCTACTTTCATAAATAATACCAATTACTCCAATAGGAATAGAAACTTTTTGAATATTTAAACCATTTTCAGTAACCCATCCATCAAGAGTTCTTCCAACTGGTTCTTTTAATGTCGCTATTTCTCTAATAGCATTTGCCATACCTTCAACTCGCTCACCAGTAAGAAGAAGTCTATCTAATAAAGCTTCATCAAGATTTCCAAGTCTACCAACACTCATATCTTTTTCATTGCAACCTACTATATAGTCACAATTTTCAATTAAAGCATCTGCCATCTCATTTAATACTCTATTTTTTACTTCACCACTAAGTGTAGCAATCTCTTTACTAACTTTTTTTGATTCTTCTAAAAATTGTTGCATCAATTTTCCCTAATTATTTTTTGATTTAATATTTTATCTAATTATACTTATTTTAAATATGAAAGTTTTTGAAAAAGAGGAGTTAAAGTAGCAGCAAGTCACTGCTACTTTTAAATATTGTTATTTAATATTATAGTGAGTTTAATTTATCAGCTAATGCTTGTTTAGATTGTGCACCAACTAAAGTATCAACTACTTCTCCATTTTTCATGAATACAATTGTAGGAATTGATCTAACTCCATATTTAACTGCTAAATCTTGTTGCTCATCTGTATTTACTTTACAAATGTTCGCTTTACCGTCAAAATCTTCTGCTAATTCATCAATTACAGGAGCAAGCATTCTACAAGGTCCACACCATGGAGCCCAGAAGTCTACTAAAGATACACCTTCATTTACTGTTGCTTCAAAATTATCATTTGTTAATTCAATATATTTACCCATTTAATTATCCTTTTTTTTATTTTAATTGTTGTATATTAACTTATTAGTTGACAATTGTCAAGTATATACCGAATAGTAATATAGGCACTTTTTGGTAACTATAAACACTATAAAAGGCTTGATTATGGAAGCAAAAAACTACAACTGTTTTTTTCAATTAGCAACAGATATGATTGGTGGAAAATGGAAAGCAATGGTTCTTTGGGCACTAAAAAAAGGTGTTAAAAGAAATGGTGAATTAAAAAAACTAATTCCACAAATTAGCCAAAAGATGCTAACTCAACAACTAAGAGAACTGGAAGAAGTTGGGATTGTTGAAAGAATAGCCTACCCAGTTATTCCCCCAAAAGTTGAATATAAACTAACTAAAAATGGAGAAAAACTTATTCCTATTTTACAAGAGTTACATGATTGGGGAAAAGAGTATGCAAAAGAGCATGATATATCTATTACAAAAGATGCAAATTGTGTGATTGAATAACCACACAATTTAATATTAAATCTTAACTAAGTATCTTCCCACAGCTTTTCCAGCCAATAGTTTTTCATAAGCTTCTTTTACTTCATCTAAAGAGATTTGTGTAGTTAACTCTTCTAAAGTATCAATTGCAAAATCAGAAGCTAACTTTTCCCAAGCAGCTCTTTTCTTCTCAATTTTACACTCAACAGAATCAATACCAACTAATCTTACACCTCTTAAAATAAATGGAAATACATTTGTAGGTAATTCATGAGATGAAGTTAATCCACAACAAGTTGCTACTCCATCATATTTTACTACTTTTAATGCTTCCGCTAAGATATTTCCACCAACAGTATCAATTACACCATCATACTTTTCACTTCCCATTGGTCTTTTATTTTCAACATCAAAATCAGCTCTTAAGATAACCTCTTTAGCCCCTAAATCTTTTAAGAAAGGAATCTTATCCTCTTTTCCAGAAATAGCAGTTACTGAAAATCCAAGCTTACTTAAAATAGCAACAGCAATACTTCCAACTCCACCAGTTGCACCAGTAACAAGTACTTCTCCACTTGTAACACCATTGTTTAAAAGCTCATTTACAGAAAGTGCTGCAGTAAGTCCAGCTGTTCCATAAGTCATGATTTCTCTATCAGAAATACCCTCTGGGATAGTAACCACCCATGAAGCTGGTACCCTTACATATTCACTATGTCCACCATCTGTATTCATACCTAAATCATACCCTGTCACAAGAACTTTTTGACCTACTTCAAAATCTGAACTTGTTGACTTTTCTACAGTTCCAGCCACATCAATTCCAGTTACATGAGGAAATACTCTTGTAACTCCAGGATTACCAACTGAACTTAGGGCATCTTTATAGTTTAAAGATGAGTATGTTGCTTTAATTAATACTTCATTTTCTTCTAATGTTGGAACTTCAATATCTTGAACTCCACAATAAAATTTTTTGTCTTCTATTTTTTCTACTACGAATGCTTTCATAAATTATCCTTTGCTATTCTTGTATATTTGTTTTATATTAAAACTTTAGCTAAAATTAGACAAAGAGACAAGAACTAACTAAAAAGAAATGTACTATCTAAAAAGATAGTTAAGCGAAATAAAGGTATCTATAATGAATAAAAAAATTAAAGAATTAGAAGAAGATATTGTAAAGTGTCCAGTAGAAACTGCACTAGATATACTTGCTGGTAAGTGGAAAATATTGATTTTATGGTATTTAAGACGAGATACCCTAAGATTTAGTGAGCTTCAAAAGATGCTTCCAAGAACAACAGAAAAGATGTTAATACAAAAACTAAGAGAACTAGAAAAAGACAATATTGTCCATAGAGAAGTATATCCTGTAGTTCCACCAAAAGTAGAATATAGTTTAACGCCTTATGGGGAGAGCTTAAAGCCTATATTAAAACAGCTATACCTTTGGGGTGAAATTCATAAAGAGAAGTTCGATAAATAAATGAAATCTTTTTTTCTATTTTTATTTCTAGTTTTATTTTTTTCTGCTTGTTCTTCTATTGCTACAGTTGAAGAAAGAATAAGTACTTCAAATGAACTTATAAAAAAAAGACAAATCAAAAAGGAAGTTCTTCGTACAAAAACCTTTTCTTTATACTCTTTGCAAAAAGCTTCTTCATGCAATACTTTAAGAGTTTATATTGAAGGAGATGGTTTATCATGGGTAAGCAGAACAAAAGTTTCTAATAACCCTACTCCTATAAATCCTCTAGCTATGAAGCTATTTTTAAAAGACAAAAGCTCTTGTAAAATCTACTTAGCACGCCCTTGTCAATATACAAATGATAATAGATGTGAAAAAAAATACTGGACTTCACATAGATACTCAAAAGAAGTGTTAAGTTCTTATTTAAATGCCTTAGATTTATTAAAAGAAAAGTTTTTAAATAAGGAGTTTGAACTTATCGGATATTCAGGAGGAGGAACAATTGCCACACTTATAAGTGCTAAAAGAGAGGATATAAGCTTTTTATTAACCGTTGCAGGAAATATAGACCACAAATACTGGACACAAAAACATAATATAAGTTCTTTACATGGTTCTTTAAATCCACCACAGTTTGCTAAAAGTTTAGAGAAAATAAAACAAGTTCACTTAATCGGAGGAAAAGACACTATTATTGATAGCTCTATTTTCAACTCCTACAACTCTTATTTTAAAGATACTTCAAATATAAAACATACTGTTTTAAAAGACTTCACTCATCAAAAAGGATGGGAAAAAAACTGGATAAGAATATTAAACAATAACTAT
>AZIE01003302.1_pt1 | contig 13708 bp, 13 predicted proteins | sample 359081 | NCBI WGS metagenome assembly AZIE01 (sample SAMN02429713, study PRJNA222661) | marine sediment metagenome | biome: Sediment sample; isolation source: sample MGS-MCh from oil contaminated site at the lagoon of Mar Chica... | place: Morocco: Mar Chica | collected 2012-07-20 | depth 32 m m | reverse complement strand
TAGGAATATTTGGAGCTATATTCTTTGGTTCTTTTGCTATTTTATTACTTATCATTAAAATAACAATGGGATTCAAAAATATGCTTGAACAAGGTATTTCAATAGAAGCTAGTCCTTCATTATGGATTATCTTACCTATTTTAACTCTTTTAGGAATTATGATGATTAGAGTATCTTTTGGACTTGACCATAACTTTGATTCAAATATGAGTAAATCCTCTTTATTTACTCTAACTTCTACTATTCTTTCTATCCAAATTATCTTCGGTATTTTAGGCTATAAAGTTATGAAAATGAATAAATACTTTGAAACATATGTTGATGAAGAAAAAACTAGGTCTTCAGTATCCTTTGCTCTAATTTGTCCAGGAGTAGCATTTTTTGTATTTGGTATGTTCTTTATCAATTTTGGACTAACTTTTAATAATGTAGTAGAGAAATACTCTATTGCATACTTTTTACTAATGATTCCATTTATATTTATTCAATATAAAACTATTATCTACTTCTTTAAACTAAAAAGAAAATTTAACTTCTAATATATAGTCTCTTTTGCGAGACTATATATAAATTTACTATTAAATGTAATAAAATTCATACTAAAAGATATTTTCTAATGTTATAATGAAATAAAAAAGGATATATCATGAAAGTATTACTTACAGGTTCAACTGGATATATCGGTAGAAGATTAAAACAAAGACTCATACAAAATCAAAATATAGATTTAAGACTATATGTTAGAAATAAAAAAACCTTATCTCAAAACCTTCCTTCAAATATAGACGTTGTAGAAGGTGATACTTTTAATAAAGAAAAACTAAAAGAAGCTTTAAAAGATGTAGATACAGCTTTTTATCTAGTTCATTCTCTTTCAAGAAATGATTATAAAAATCTAGATAAACAATCAGCTCAAAACTTTTTAGATGCAGCTATAGAGTGTGGTGTTAAAAGAATCATCTATCTTGGTGGGTTAGGAGTTAAAAATGAACAAACAAGTGAGCACCTATTAAGTAGAATAGAAACAGGTGAAGTTTTAAGTTCAAGTAAAAACATTCAAACTATTTGGATAAGAGCTGGAGTTATTATAGGTTCAGGAAGTACAAGCTTTGAGATAATAAGAAATCTAACTGAAAAACTTCCAATAATGACAACTCCGAAATGGGTAAATACAAAGGCTCAACCTATAGCAGTAGATGATGTCTTAAACTACTTAGAGCAATCTATTTATCTAAAAGAAAAGGAAAACTTAATAGTTGACATAGGAAGTGAGCAACTCACATATAAGCAGATGATGCTAGAAACAGCAAAAGCTTTAGGATTAAAAAGAGTGTTAATACCTTTACCTTTTCTTTCCATAAATGTTTCATCATATTGGTTAAACCTATTTACTCCTGTACAGTTTAAAGTAGCTAAAGCTTTGATTGAAGGGCTAAAATCAGAAGTTGTTATTCAAAACGACAATGCAAATAAATATTTTCCAAATATAAAACCTATCTCTTATATAGAAGCTGTAAAAAGAGCTGTTAAAGAGATTGAAACCAATCAAGTAATAAGTCGTTGGTCCGATACTGACAACTCAGGTAAAATCTGGGATAGAAACCATGATAAAGAGATTGCTGATGCAATTTTCTTAGATAGAAAAGAGTTACTATTAAAAGACTTATCAAAAGAACAAGTCTTTAAAAGTTTTACAAGTATTGGTGGAAAAGATGGTTGGTTTGCCTTTGATTTACTTTGGGAAATAAGAGGTTTAATTGATAAAATGCTTGGTGGAGTTGGTTTAAAAAGAGGAAGAAAAAACCAATACAATCTTAGTGTAGGAGAGAGTTTAGACTTTTGGAAAGTTGTTGATATAAAAGAGAATGAAAGACTACTTCTTTATGCACAAATGAAAGTTCCAGGAACTGCATGGCTTGAATTTAAAATTGAAGATAATAAGCTTATTCAATCAGCTTATTTCTATCCAAAAGGATTATTTGGAAGAATCTATTGGTATAGTTTAATTCCAATTCACTATTTAGTTTTTAATAATATGATTAAATCAATCATAAAAAAAGCAGAAAAGTTTTAACTATTCTGCTTTTCTTAAATAAATAAGTCTATATACCATCGGTACATAATATAAGTTTAGAACTGTTGCCCATAAAATACCAAATCCTAAAGCAACTGCCATTGGTTGTAATATAAGAGCTTGTCCAGAAGCAAAGAACATTAAAGTTGCAAGTCCTAAGATTGTTGTAATTGATGTTAATAAAATTGGTCTTAATCTCATAAGTGCATAATCTTGCATCTCATCTAAATTTTTAGCTTTTTTAATAAAATCCATCATAATAATTCCATCATTAACTATAACACCTGCAAGTCCTACCATTCCTATTAAACTTGGCATAGTTATATGTAAACCTAAAACTATATGACCTAATAAAACACCAAAAATAGATAAAGGAATAGTTGAAATGATAATCAAAGGTTTAACTAAAGAATCAAACATCCATATTAAAGCAAGGAAGATTAAAATAATGGCTAATAACGCAGCTTGTGCCATCTCCTTTTGTACCTTTTCATTCTCTTCTTGTTCCCCTTTAATATCTATATTTACAAACTGTTTTTGTTCTTCAAGAGTTGGGTTTAATTGTTCGAAAACTTCAGATGAAGTAACCTTATTAATACTTGCTGTTACAGAAACTATTCTTTTAGAGTTTTCTTTAAAAATCTGAGACTGAGCATTTTTTCTAACTATAGTAACAACATCTTTTAAAAGTACTTTTTGAGCTGTTCCAGGGATTAGAACTTCAAATCTATCTAAAGAAGATAATTCATCTTTATTTTTACTTTGGAAAACTACTTCAACAATACCTTTATCATCAAACATTTTTGAATAAGCACCTTTAAAATAAAAAGGTCTAACAGCAGAGATAATATAGTTTTCAGTGAAACCTAGTTTTTGTCCATACTCATTTACTTTGAATTTTAACTCTATATTTCCAACTAAAATATCATCAGCTACATTTGAAACACCATTTATCTCATTTAATTTATCTTTTATAACTTTAACTGAGTTATTTACATTTTTAGTATTTGCACCTGAAATAGCTAACTCTAAATCATTTTTAACAATACCTGCACCTGGTATTGTAATTTTAAACTCTTCATATTTACCACTGTTAATTAAAGGCTGTAAAAGAACCCTTAGTTCTTCTTCAACCTCTTGGGCTGATTTCTCTCTAATCATGTTTGTATCATCATATTTTGGAGATAAATAAGGGTTTATATACTTATCAAAAATATTTTGAGGTGCTCTTTCATAAAGATTTACAAATATTTGAAAATAGAACTCTTCATTTTGAGGCAAGTTTTTACCATCAAGTTTCATTCCAGTAACAGAAGAGATAGAGTCAATATTATTTGCAAAATCATATTCATCAATAATCTTTCTTTCTATTTGCTCAACAAGTTTTTCTGTTTGCTCTATTTTTTTACCAACGCCAACAGAACCATTTATATATAGTTGTGTAGAATCAAAATCTGGTAAGAACTGGAACCTTGACTGTGATGCTATCAATACAGTTGAGATAAGAATAGAAATAACCATAACAATAACTGCTAAATATTTTCTTTTTAGTAGAAAACTAAGTATAGTTCTATAGATTTTTTTATTTACTTCCCAAATTCTATCTGATCTTTTCTCTTTTTTGTGAACATCAAATATCTGTTTTGCATGTAAAGGAAGAAAGAAAAATGCTTCAACTAAAGATGATAATAAAAGTATTGTAATCATAATTGGCAATACCTTCATAAACTTCCCTACTTCACCTGTCATAAGTAGAATTGGTAAAAAAGCAAAGATAGTAGTTGCTGTTGCAGTTAAAACAGCTGGATAAACTTCTAAAGCTCCATCTAAAGAAGCTTGGAGTCTATTTTTACCCATTTCCATATGTCTGTAAATATTTTCGCCAACAACAATTGCTTCATCAACAAGCATACCAAGAGCAATTAAAGCCCCAAGCAGAGATAGCATATTTAAACTATAGCCCATAGCTTCAGCTGATATAAGTCCTATCATAAATGAAGTTGGAATACCAATTGCAATAACAATTGCAATTCTTACATTAATAAAATAGAACAAGGCCATAAATAAAAGACAAAGTCCAAACAAAATATTTGAAACAACAGTATTAAGTCTATTTTTAATCCACACAGAAGTATCTGTATGAGTATCAAAAGATAAAGAAGGATAATCTTTTTTTGCTTCTTTTAAAATCTCTTTTATTTGTTTTACTAACTCAATTGCATCACCAGTATCACTTTTGTTTATACCAATAGAAACATCTCTATTTCCATTAAAATGAGAGATATTATTTACATCAGCAAGCTTAAACTCAACATTTGCTATATCTTTTAATAAAACCCTTTGATTGTTTATTTTTATTATTGTGTTTTTAATCTTGTTAATGTCTTTTTCACCATTAAAAGTACTTAAATAGTAGTGTCTTGTACTATCCTTTATAATACCAGCAGGAAAAATAGAGCTTATATTTTGAACAGAGTTAACTACATCTTGAAGATTTAAGCCGTAAGCTAAGATTCTGTTTTCATCAAATTTAACTAATAACTCTTTATCTGAATCTCCCCAAATAGAAATAGAACTTAAATCTTTAAGTGCAGAGATTCTTGATTTTACATCATCTGCTACATCAAGAAGTTTTTCTTTAGAATCTTCACCATAAATAACAACAGTAATTAAAGGAATCTCACCTATTACTTCTTTTACTATAGGTTCGTCCATATCACTTGGAAGATTTACTTTTGTTTTTGTAACTATATCTTTTACATCATCAAGTACATCAGAAACTTCAAAGCCTCTTTTTAACTTTATATTTATAGAAAAAAATCCATTTTTAACTATAGATGTAATATCACTTGCTTCTTCTAAAGATACAAGCTCATCCTCTAAATCCTCAACTGCCATTTTATCAAGTAAATCAGAACTTGCTCCTGCGTAAGTTCCTGTAATAGCAACGGCATCAAGTGAAGCAGGAGGAAAAATCTCTTTTGGTATTTTAAAATATGCAAAAACAGAAAGTACTAATAAAAAGAAGAGCAAAAAGTGGTTTAATATAGGTTTTCTAAGTGCGAACTCAATTATTGTTTTTATCATAAGCTTCTTCTATTGAATATATTATTAAAGAGTCTTCAATTTGATTTTTAAACTTCATATCCTCTAATTGTTGAGCCAAAAATTTATTTTCCTCTTTTAAAGAGATATAATGGGCATAAAGTTTATTAATATCTTTACTAACATAATATATATTATTTGCTAAAAAAATCTTTGGGAAAAATAGTATAAGACCTAATGCTAAGGTACCTAATACTATTAAAAGAGAATTTTTAGGGTTAAGTTTAATCAAATTTGAAAATCCTTAATTTTGAACTTCTACTTCGAGGGTTTTGTTTTATTTCCTCTTTTGTAGGAATAACTGGTTTTCTTGTAATTATCTTACCTAAAGAGTGATTATTTCCACAAGTACATCTAAATGCATCATTTGGACAAATACAAGATTTACTCCACTTTTTAAAATAGTTTTTAACAATTCTATCTTCTAAAGAATGAAAAGAGATGATTGCAACTGTACAGTCTTTAAGTTTTGCACTCTCTATTGAATCAAAAAGTCTTTCAAGAACTCCAAGCTCATCATTTACTTCTATTCTAATACCTTGAAAAGGAAGTGTTGCAGGGTGAATTTTCCCCTTATGCATTTTTTTTGATAAAAGAGTTGATAACTCTTTTGCAGATGAAAACGGTCTATTATTTACAACTAAAGAAGCAACTTTTTTATACTCTCTTACTTCTCCATACTCTTTTAGTACTCTTTCAAGTTCATGTTGAGAATAAGTATTAACAACAACAGAGGCATCTAAAGATTGGTTTTGATTCATTCTCATATCTAAAACTGAACTTTCAAAACCAAAACCTCTATCTTCTTTATCTAATTGTAAAGAAGAAACACCAATATCAGCTAAAATACCTTTTATATTCTCATTTTTAAACTTTTCAATAACATGCTCAAAGTTTCCTTTATTAAAAGTAACTCTATCTTCAAACTCTTTTAATCTATTACTTGAAAATGCTAAAGCTTCATCATCTTGGTCGTTACATATTAGCTTTATATTTGGATATTGTTTTAACAATCCTTCACTATGACCACCATAACCAGTAGTACAATCAATAATATATCCATCATTTATATCTTCAAAAGCATCTAAAGTCTCTTGAAAAAGCACTGGAATATGGGGAATTTGCATTAAATTTGTCCTTAGTAGTTTTTATGTATAATAGCGAAAAAATTATTTAAGGTTTTTTAAAATGATAGACCCAAATACAGTTAAACTTTTAAGTGACTTATCTTTAACAATGTTTAGAAAAAATTTCTTTGGTATCTATCATGGTGCAATATCTTCAAAAGTAGACCATAATACATTTATAATTAATACATCTGATGCAATCTTTGATGAAATGACAGAAAAATCATTATGTAAGCTTAATATGAATAAAAGAGATTATAGATGGAATGTTGCTAGTATTGAATCAGAAATTCATGCAACTATATACAATAATATACATGAAGCAAAATATATTGCATTTGGAATGCCAATCTATACGACTGCTTATACCTTTGAACATGATGAGATTATTTTTGATGATTATTTTGGGAAAACAGAGTTTTCTAAAATAAAAGTATATGACCCTGGAGATTTTGATTCATGGTATGATAGAAATGCTTTAGAGATAACAAAATACTTAAAAGAGTCACAAGAACATATAATTGTTATTAAGGGTGTTGGTACATACGTGTATGACAGGGATATCAATAATCTTGTAAAAAGAATCGCAATTCTAGAGAATTCTTGTCGACTTTTAAGTATAAAATCAACATATAAATAATAAATAGTTAAATTTTATAGCATTTTAACCCCAATATATCAGCTTTTTTAGCTATTTTAAAGGTTAGTTACTATAAAGTTTATTAAATTTTTATCTTACACAAGGAGTTCGTCTATGAACAAAGCTGAATTTATTGATGCAGTTGCTGCAAAAGCTGGTCTTTCTAAGAAAGATGCGAAGGGTGCTGTTGATGCAGTATTAGAAACTGTTACAGAAACTTTAGTAAAAAGAGAATCTGTTAGTTTTATTGGATTTGGAACATTTACAACAGCTGATAGAGCTGAAAGAACTGCAAAAGTTCCTGGAACAGACAAAACTGTTAAAGTTCCTGCAACAACTGTAGCAAAATTCAAAGTTGGTAAAGCTTTAAAAGAAGCTGTAGCTAAGTAATTTTACTTTCTATTCAACTTATAAAGGGTTCATCTTCGGATGGACCCTTTTTTTATGTCTAAATTTTACTCTTACTAAAAAATTATTTTATTTATTTAAATCCTAATTTCTACTTTTCATAAATTTTGTTTCAATACTACAAAAATATTTTCTGTTTTTTATCAAATAGGCATAAAAATTATAGCTACAATATAGTTTTATATAAGTTTAATAATAGCTAATATATAGTTTTATATAAGTTTTAATAAAAAAAGAAGTAAAAATGAATAATAAAGAAAAGATTTTTAATGACTTAGTTTCATGTTTAGATACTGAACACACCCTATTTTCAAAGAAAGATAGATTCCTTCAAAACCTTAATTATGTAAAAAAACTATTATTTTCTGGATTATCAACTAAAAAACAAATAGAACTTTATTCAAAAGAGATTGAAGAGATTTCAAGAAGTGCCTATGAAAACTATTGTAAAAAATATCTAAAAGATGAGTATGAAAAAGGTTTATTAAATACCCTACTTTTTAGAAATATAAAATCTATTGCTCATTATTTAACACAAGAAGAGAAACCAACTTCAACTAAACTTTATAAAATACTATTAGAAAGTGGTTCACTTAAAAAAGCAAGAAATAAAAAAGACTCATCAATTGATTACAAAACATTTGAAGAATTGTTAAAAGAGTTTTTAAAAAACAAAGGTTATGAAAATATAATAGAGTTTGATAAAGAAGAGAGTCAAATAAATATAGAAAATACAAATGAAACTACTCCAGTTCAAAATACACAACAAGAAGAAGAAAAAGAAGTAAAAATTGAACTTGTAGATGGAACTTACAAATATTATGATAAAAATCTTTTAAAGACAGAGTTTATAGAGTTTGAAAATAGTTATATTGATAATAATATTAAAGAAACCAACGTTTACTATATTCAAGCAAGATATATAGATAAAGAGTATAGTTTTGAAAAATTTAAAGAAGTTATAAAAACTAATAAGCTAATAGAAAACTATTCAATTATAGTACACAATAATTCAAGTGTTGATACAAGATTATATATTTATAGATTTATTGATAATAAACTTATTATGCTAAAAAGTCTTGATGCAGCCTCTTGTGTCTTTGAATTAGATCAACTAATAAGAAGAGGAAGAACAAACTTTTTTGAAAAACTAGATGAGCATATTCACTACATAACAAATTAATTTTAGATTAAATTTATAAATTTATTATATTTTTTACTTATTTTAATGATATTTCTTGTTATTATATTTAACAAGGAGTTTATTATGTCTTATATTACTTCTATTAGAAAAAATACTTTCCTTTTTTTACTTACTATAGGTATTATTAACACAGTTTTAGCAATCATCGTATTTTTATATATTCAAAACAAGCAAAATGAATTGCTTTATTACTCAAAACTAGATATTGCAAAAACTGAATTTAAAGAAACAAATAAAAAAATAAACTCTGAAATAACCCATTACAAGTTAGTTTTAAGCACTATTAAAGATAACAAAGACTTAATAAGATTTCTAAATGGCGAAAAAAATATCATAAAATATTTAAGTGAAGACCTAAGTGATTTTGTTAAAGCAAATGGAAATATCTTTCAATTAAGATTTATCAATAAAGATGGAAATGAAATAATTAGAATTGATAAAGAGAATGGGATTACAAAAATTGCTGAGAAATTACAGAACAAAGCTAAAAGATACTACTTTAAAAAAACTATGAATCTAAAGGAAGGAGAGTTCTATATCTCTAATTTTGATTTAAATATTGAACATGGGAAAATAGAGGTTCCTTTTAAACCTACAATTAGAATCTCTACACCAATATACAGAAATAACTCCTTTGAGGGAATTATTATTATAAATTTTTTAGCAAATGATTTAATTGATAGTATTAAAGACAAAGAATCCTTTGATGTTTACTTCATGGACAATAAAAACAATTTTCTATTACACCCAGATGAAAACAAAAGTTGGAGTACACAAAGAGGAACAAACTATAAAGTAAAAGATGAAATACCAAATATATACAAACTAATAGAAAATGAAAATACTAAGGTTTCAGATAAAAAACTGCTTTATTATATAAACTCTATTGATATAACAGATAATAAGTTTTATATAATCTATTCTATAAAAGAGCAATTATATGATGCCTATATGGAAGAAGCAACTAGAAATATAATTCTTTTCTTTGTTGTAATCTTTTTATTTTCTATTCCTTTTGTTTTCATCGGAGCATATTTTCAATCAATAAGAATGGAAATACTGGATAGATTAATTAATAATATCCCCTTCCCTATCTGTTTAAAAGATAAAAATGGAGTATTTCTATTAGTAAATGAGTCATTAATTAAACTATATGGTTGTACTTCTAAAAAACAACTTATTGGAAAAAAATCTTATGAGTTTACCCACAGAAGTCTTCCTTATACATCAAAAGAGAAAGATAACGATGTTTTAAAAAAACAAAAAATAAAATTTGTAGATACAATAACACTTAAAAACAATAAAAAACTTTACTATGATACAAGAATTATAAAAATCTCTTTCTTTGGGCTTTTTAATAAAACATATATTTTAGGGATAGCTATTGACATTACTGCAATGAAAACTCTAAATGAACAATTACAGAAAAAAGTAGATGAGGAATTAGAAAAAAGATTAGAAGCTGAAAGAATATTAGCACAAAAGGCTAAACTTGCAGAGATGGGAAATATGATTGATAATATAATTCATCAGTGGAAACAGCCACTTAGTATTATTAAAGTTACATCACAAGCCCTTGAAATGAATCTAGAGATGAAAAATCTATCAGAAGAACAAAGAGAATACTATATTAAAACTATTATAGAAAATGTAGACTTCATGAGTGATACGGCAAATGATTTTAGATCTTTTTTATCTCCTGATAAGATTAAAAGTGAATTTACTGTAAAAGACTGTACTAATAAGATTTTAAAAATACTATTCTTACGGTTTAGAAAACAAAAAGTTGAAGTAATAAACAATGTTGAAGAAGATATTAGAATTTATGGATACAAAAGTGAATTATGCCAAGTACTTTTAAATATTTTCAATAATGCCCTTGATGAATTTAATGGAAAAAACAACATAGAAGATAGCAGTATTACAATAAATACTTATAAAAAAGAAGCTTCCATAGTTATAGAAATTGAAGATACAGCTGGTGGAATCAAAGAAGAATATATAAATAAAATATTTGAAGATAGATTTACAACAAAGGATAAAGAAGGTACAGGTATTGGATTGACAATATCAAAGAGAATTATTCAAGAAAGTTTCAATGGTTCAATCAAAGTAGAAAATAAAAATAAAGGAGCATGTTTCATCATAAAGCTTCCTCAAGAAGATAACACTCTAGAAAATTAAAGTTTTTTCCATTAAGAATGGATAAGAGATATCAGCTTTACTACTTTTTTTAAAACCAAACTTTTTATAAAAAGATATAAGTTTTTCTAGATTTAAGCCATTTGAATCTAAAGGCAAAGGATTTAAATAAATCTTTTTATATTTACTCTGTTTTGAAATATATTTTAAAATACCTTTTAGGGTTTCAGTTCCATGTTTTAAGTTCCTGAAAGCAGGTAGAGTTTTTATTATTTCTAAGGTTAATGTATCATTATCAATACTAACATTGCCAAATGAAATATCATTATTATTAAACAACATTTTATCTTTCTTTTTTAATACTTTCATACTAAGTCCTTCAATTAGTACCACAATAGTATCATTTCATAATATATTTTAACTAGATATAGTTTTATTAAAGTTATTTTTTAATTTATATATCAGCTTATTATAAAATTATTTTTGAAGAACTAGTTCTCAGGCTTAATTTTACTTTAAACAAAGGAGTAATACAATTTGTTATATACCGTAAGGAGGTAGTTATGCAAATCAATAATGTACAACTTGACCAATCGCCTTATTTAAATTTAAATCAGTCACTAAATAAAATCTCTTCAGGTAAAGAGATTAATAGTGCAGCAGATGATGCTTCTTCTTTATCAATATCTGATAAACTAAGAACAGAAGCAAGTGGACTAACTCAATCTATTGATAATGTAAATAGTGGTTTAGCTTCACTTCAAATTGCTGATAAATCTATTAGTGAGCAATCTAATATTTTAGATACAGTAAAAGAGAAACTACTTCAAGCTTCAACAGATACAACTTCTCAACAAGGAAGAGATCAAATATTAACAGAAATTAAAGATCTGTTACAAAACTTTGATGATATTGCTTCAAGTACAAACTATAACGAGCAAACTTTATTACAGAATGCAAGTGATGATAAAGCAGCAAGTCAAAGTCAACAGTTTCAAGTAGGAACATCTTCTGAAGATATAATTGAAACAGACTCTATTCAATCAAATACAGTAGGTGTTGGCTTAGAAAATCTAATCAATCAAGACCCCTCTTCTTTTGATGCAAGTACTGCAAGAGCTTATTTAGGAGATGTAGATGAAGCATTAACTAAATTAAATGATTATAGAGGAGAGTTAGGTTCTGTTCAAAATCAACTTCAAAGTTCAGGAAGAAACTTATTTACTCAAGTTACATCTACAAGAGAAGCTGGTTCTACAATTGCTGACTTAGATTATTCTAAAGAGATAAGTGATTTTAACAAACAAAATATTTTAGCTCAAATAGGAGCTTATGGAGCAGCTCAATCAAGCAATATAAATCAAAATATTGTTACAAGACTACTTACTTAAAGCTAGGGATAAATCCTTAGCTTTAAAAACTTATTGAGTGAGTGATTCTAATTCTTTTTTTAGGTCTTTTAGTGACTTTGTAGTGTTCTACACCATTATAAACAAAGTAGTTTTTGTATCCAGTTATAACTTTTCTTTCAACATTTTTATAAGTATCATAGCATTCTGTTCTTGTTACATATCTATAATCTGCATTAGATGAAGAGTTATAGTTATTTCTAATCTCATGGGCAACTTTACCACCTAGAAGACCACCAACTATTTGAGCTGCTACTCTACCATTACCTTTTCCAACTTGACTTCCTAGAACTGCCCCAGCTGCTACACCAACTAATGTATCAATTCCAAGACTATCATTTCTTACATGTGAATCTTGGTCATAATGTCTAACTCTTTTTCTTACCTTATCACATTGTCTTTGAGGCTCTTGTTCATATACATACTCATAAACTGGTTCAGAATATCTTACTTTTGCAAAATCATGAAATCTATCACCACCTGCAAAAAGTGAACTTACTAAAAGTGTTGTTGCTAATACTAACTTTTTCATAATAAAACCTTTTAAGACCTAAAATAAACTTTAGGTCTCTATTTTAAGCTACTGATATGTTCAGCAACTGCTTTAATATCTGCGTCTGAAAGTCTTGTAACTTGACCTTTCATTACACCTTTCATTGGTCCTCCATAAGAACCATCTTTGTATCCTTTTAAGGCTGCAACAGTTTTCTCTACATCCCAACCTTTAATAACAGCAGATTTTCCTAAAGCTGCTTTCTCACCATTTGCACCATGACACCCTGCACATGAATTATAAATTTTAGCTCCATCACTTGCAAATAAAGATGTTCCTGCGATTACTGCTAAGCTCATTAAGATTTTTGTAGTTTTCATATCATACTCCTTAATTTTTATAGAAGAAGTATAAAAGTTAATCGTGAAGTGATTGTGAAGATTTTATTTTACTATTTTAGTTTCCCAAATACTTTATATTTATCCCAATAAATATCTAAAGCTTTATCAAGTTGTTTTTCATCTAATTTTGTAGCTTTTTTTACTCCAAACCTCTTTATAAAGGCTTCTGGCATAATAGTAGTCTCTTTAGTTGGATTATTTAAATAAGTAGTCATAGCCTCTTTTACACTACGTTCACTACTATATTTTAAAAGATATCTATAAAAGTATTTATCAATTGATACAGGCAAACTTTTATGACAAGCTACACAATTGTTTTCATAAATATCATTTGCATTTAAAAATAAGGCTAAAGAAAAAAGAGTAAAAACTATTTTTGCCATGTTACTTCCATTTTTGTTCCAATTTTTTCTTGAGATTGAACATTTATTTTAAGATTATACTCTTTTGCAATCATAGAAACAATATTTAAGCCTATTCCAAAACCCCCTACACTCTTATCAAATCGCGTATACCTCTCAAATAGTTGTTCAACTTGAGTTTGACTCATTCCTTTTCCACTATCTTCAATTATTAAGATATTCTCTTGTAAAGAGACTTTTATTCGTCCTTTTACCTTATTATATTTTATTGCATTAGAAAGGAGATTATCTATTAACTTTGATATCTTTTTATTATCACAAAAAATAAATATATCTTCTTTTA
>AZIE01002571.1_pt1 | contig 13905 bp, 15 predicted proteins | sample 359081 | NCBI WGS metagenome assembly AZIE01 (sample SAMN02429713, study PRJNA222661) | marine sediment metagenome | biome: Sediment sample; isolation source: sample MGS-MCh from oil contaminated site at the lagoon of Mar Chica... | place: Morocco: Mar Chica | collected 2012-07-20 | depth 32 m m | reverse complement strand
GCAAAATAGTCTTTTTTGAATATCTTTTTACTTCCAAAGATTGCAAGGATTAAGAAAGTATTTATAGGAATAAGCGTTGTTACAAAAGCTCCACCTAAACTTGCAGTTCCTAGTTTAGTACCTAAATAAAAGTATTTCATATATGCAACTAGTATTGCAGAAGTTACAACAACTAAAATGAAGCTTTTTAAATCAATTTTAAAAGATTTTCTAAGTACTAGCATAATAGGAATCATAGTAACTGCTGTAATAATGTATCTAAAAAACATAACATCATATTCGTTTATATATGAGCTTAATACTTTTACATTTACCCAAGAGCCACCCCATCCAATCATGGCAAAGAACATCAGGATATAAAATATATTTTTATTTGAATCTGTCATTGTATAATCTTTTTGATTGGATTATACTATTTAGTCAAACTGTTTGTCTAGAATAAAATTGCGAAATGTAAAAATTACTTTTTTAAATATGAAGGTGAGTATCCAAAATATTTTTTGAAGTTTCTTCCAAAGTGAGATTGGTCATTAAATCCTACTTTAACACTTGCTTCACTTATAGATAAACCTTGTTTTATAAGACTGTTTGCTTGATTTAGTCTTTCATTTACTATAAAAGCATGGGGAGTTAGTCCAAACTCATTTTTAAAAAGTCTTAGGAAATGATACTTACTTAGGTTTACATTAGAAGCAAGAATATCAAGGGAAAAGTTTGTGTCTATTGAGTCTTTTATATATTCGTATGTATCTTTTACTATTTTTTTATCTTCAAATATTTTTTTATACTCTTTTGTATATAAAGTATTAGAAAGTATTAATTCAGATAAAGCATCAATAAGTAGTGTTTCTATTATCATTGAATTATTATCTTTAAAGTAAGCCGTAAAAAAGTTATGTAGTTTTATAAAAAGTGTTCGATTTTCAACTATATGTCTTTCAAATACTGGAATCTTTTTTTCATAAAATATCTGTTCATAGATATTTGAAACTAACTCAATAGTTGGATAAAAATTTACATGGGACCACTCTTGAGATGTACCACAATGAACTTCACCTGGGTTATTGATTCTAATTGAGTATTCATATGAGTTATAAGATTGATAGGCATTATATGATTTTAATACACCTTCATAGGTAAGACCTACTGTATATGTATCATGATAGTGTTTTGTAAAGCTATCATTTGAAGACTTTACATTCTCAAAAAGTATGTTTTCTAATAGTTTGCCCATGTTACATTATAGCAAAACTATTAGAAATACACTAGAATAATATTGCTATTTTAAAATAGCCTCTAAGCTCTCTTTGATTTTACTTGGGTCAGAGAAGTGGTCAACTTTAGCACTAAACTTTCCATCTTTGTCAAAAAGATAGATATAAGAAGTATGAGAAACAGAATAGCCCATTGCAGAGTCATCTAAATCTATTTTTTCATAGTATGTTTCATATCTTTTTGTAATATCATCAATATTCTCTTTATTTGATGTTGCACCAATAAAGTTTGGATGAAAGTATTTTGCATACTCTTTTAAGTTTGCTAATTTGTCTCTATCTGGGTCTACACTAATAAATAACCCTGTAAACTCTTTTGTTTTTTCTTCATCAAAAGATTTAAGTGCTTGAGATAGTGAGCTTAATGAAGTAGGGCAAACATCTGGGCAGTATGTGTATCCAAAGTAGATTGCTAAAGCTTTTCCTTTAAAATCATCTTTTGATACTTCACCATCTATTGTATTAACTGTGAAGTTATACTTTTGCTCTTCTTGATAATCATCTACAAAAGGTTTTAGTACAGAAATTAAAATTGCTGCAACTAAAAAAGTTATACCTAGTTTTAAAAATATTTTCATTATATATCCGTTTTAAATTGAAATCTTGCACCAATATTTTCAGTGGCTTTTTCTATTTTTATATCTGCATTCCATTGCATATTTCCAACTGGACAAGTAGGAAGTGTACCTATAGTTTCATAGTTTCCATTTCCTAAGTTTTTAATTGGAAGGTTAAATTCACCCATAAACATATTTGTTGCATATATACTTAGAGTTAAATTCTCTAGTTTTTTATTATTACTTTTAATAGTAAATTTAAGAGGTTTCATTAGTGGAATTGTTTTTGGTTCTACACTTAAAGTGAACTCTGTTCCATCTTGTATTTTTACAGTACAAGAAGTTTGATGTAAATCACACTGTTCGTTTTGAGTTATATATTTTACTTCACCTTTTAAAGATTGGTAAATCTTATTGAAGTCTAATGTAAAGTATCCTGCAACAATTAAAAGTACAACACCTAGTTGCAGTATTATACTTTTAAGATTGCTTTGTTTTTTATCAGCCATAAAACTATTGTTTCATTTCATGATTCATTTTGTGTCCGTGGTGTTTCATTCCACCCATTACAGTTTTAACAGGAGCTGTGATAGTTTTTGTTTCTCCATTAGATAGCTCTAATGTTAACTCAACATTTTCACCCACTTTTAAAGGGTTATGTAATCCAATTAACATAATATGGAAACCACCTGGTTTTAAAACAGTTTCAGATTTTGAAGTAACATCAACTTTTGGAACTTGATACATTTTCATAACACCATCTTTCATATCATGAGTATGTAATTCAACAACTTTTGATACTGTTGATGATGCTTTAACAATAGCAACATCTTTATCACTAGTGTTAACAACTGTCATAAATGCAGCAGAGTTTGGTAACCCTGGAGGTGTAGCTCTTACATAAGAGTCTTTTACTTCAATAGATGAAGCAAATAAAGTAGAACCAGCTAGTAATAATCCAAGTAGAGTTTTTTTCATTTTATGCCTTTTATAATTTTTGGAAATATTTTATATTACTTGTGTTAAAAAATTGTTAATTTCTTTTAACTCTAAGCAGTAAAATAACACCAATAACAGCAGCAACAAATGAAGCTGCAAATACACCAAGTTTAACTGCGGCAATTACTTCTTCACTAACAAAGGCTAAATGAGTAATAAAAATTGACATGGTAAATCCAATACCAGCAATAAACCCAACTGCTAAAATTTCACTCCAAGAAATAGTATCTGGTTTCTTAACAATTTTGAATTTGTGCGCTAAATAAGTGAACCCTAAAATACCAACTGGTTTACCAATAACAAGACCAATTACTACACCAAGAACGATTGGTAGGTTTGCATGAACCGTTGAGAAGTCAATTAAAACCCCTGCATTTGAGAATGCAAATAAAGGCATAATAAAAAATGCTGATAAACCATGTAAGTTATGCTCTAATCTTACAAGTGGATTTTGAACTTTATCATATCCATAACCAATAGTCTCTAGTGCATCAATTTGATGATGATTTAAAACAGGAACTTCATCCATGTTTTTTTCAAACTCATCTACTGATTGTCTTGTATCATTGATAAACTCTTTTTCATCAATTTTAGAACTAATTGGAATAGCAAAAGCTAATAAAACACCAGCAATAGTTGCGTGAATACCAATTGCATGAATATAAACCCAAAGAGCGATACCTAATAAAAGATAAGGTAAAAGATTAGTTACACCTCTTTTATTTAAAAGCCAAATAAGTGCATATATAATACCTGCATGAATGAAGTATTGTGATTGAATATCACTTGTATAAACAGTTGCAACAACTAAAACAGCACCTAAATCATCAACTACTGCTAAAGCTACTAAAAATAGTTTTAATGCTGGATTAACTCTTTTTCCTAAAAGCATTAAAATACCAAGAGCAAAAGCAATATCAGTTGCCATTGGAACACCAAATCCTAAAGGATTACTAGGGTTTAAAGCCACATATATTAGTGCTGGGATTGCCATACCACCAACTGCTGCAATTAATGGGAAAGAAGCTTTATTTATTGTTGAAAGTTCTCCAATTAACATCTCTCTTTTTATTTCTAAACCAACCATTAAGAAAAATAATGCCATTAAAGCATCATCAATCCAATATGTCAGTGTCATAGAGACTTTTATTTCTCCAATATTTATTCCAAGAGGTAAGTGCCATAAGTCATAATATGCTTGTCCAAGACTTGAATTAGCAACAATTACAGCAGCAACAGTTGCAACAAATAATAAGATTCCACTTAGGGCTTCTTTATTGATAAACTTTTCTAAAGTAATCAATGGTTGAATCATATGTTAATTTCCTTTTTGTAAACAATTTGGGCAAATACCCTTTATAACAATATTATCTATTTTATACCCTGTTAGATTAAATGTAGGGCTTTCATGGATACACTCGATTTTTGAACAGGCTGTACAAATAAAGTGAGAATGCTCACTTTTTTGAAATTCAAAATATCTTTTTCTATCATTTGATTCAAATGAAGTAATGATGTTTTGTTCTTCAAAAATAGAAATATTTCTATAAAATGTAGCTTTGTCCATTTTTAATTCATCTTTTATGTCCTCATAGCATAAAGGACGCTTTGTATTAATAAGTATTTCTAAGATTGCTCTTCTAGCAGTTGTTAGTTTTACGTTGGATTCGTTAGCTATTTTTTCTATGTTCATATTTGGATTATATCTTATTAATTTTAAATTTTCTATACTAAGAAAGCTAAAAAATACAACTAAGTTGCATAAAAGTTTTAATATACTAATATTTCAAATAAATGCAACTGGGTTGCAAAATAATATCATAAAGGTAATATATGAAAAATATTCTTATAACTTTTTTTGCATTTACTGCAATTTTGTTTTCTAAAGAGGTAACCGTAAGTATAGTGCCTCAGAAGTTTTTTGTTGAAAAAATATCTGGCAATAAAATAAATGTAAATGTTATGGTTAAGCCAGGAGCTTCTCCTGCAACGTATGAACCAAAAGTATCTCAAATGAAAAAGCTAGCAAATTCTGAAATCTATTTTGCAATTGGTGTTCCTTTTGAAAATGCTTGGTTAGAAAAGTTTGAAAATGCAAATAAAGACATGAAAATAGTGGATACTTCAGAAGGTATTAAAAAATTAGAAATGGCAGCACACTCTCATCATGACCACGATGAGCATTTAGCTAAGCATGAGGAAAATGGACATACTCATCATGAACACGATGGACCAGAAGATAATCATGCACATCACGACCATGAAGATGAACATAAAGATCATGATGAGCACAAAGAAGAGAAAGTAGATGATCATGGACATGAGCATACTGGACTTGACCCTCATATTTGGTTAGAACCCACGTTAGTTAAAAATCAAGCAAAGATTATCTATAGAGAGTTAGTTAAAATTGACCCAGAGAATAAAGAGTTTTATAAAAAGAATTTACAAACATTTTTAATAGAATTAGAGTCTTTAGATGCTCAATTAAAATCTATTTTAAAGAAGTATGAGCATAAAGCTTTCATGGTATTTCATCCATCATGGGGATATTTTGCTAAGAAATACCACTTAGAGCAAATTGCTATTGAGATTGAAGGAAAAGAGCCAAAACCTTCTCAGTTAGTTGAGTTAATTGAAGAAGCAAAAAAACATGATATTAAAGTTGTATTTGTAGCTCCACAATTTTCAAAAAAAGGTGCTAAAACAATCTCAGGTACTATCAAATCAAATGTTGTTGTAATAGACCCATTAGCTGAAAACTGGGATAAAAACTTACTAAAAGTAGCAAATGAAATTGCAAACTCTTATAAGTAAAATATTTCTATTTTTATTTATTTCAAGTAGTACACTTTATGGGTGTGCTATTTGTACTGTCTACTCTCCTGAAACAAAATTCTATATTGAAGTTGATGCTTCACCTAAAAGAATAAATACTGCAAAAGTTACTTGGGTTTTAACAAAAGATTTTACTGACTCTTTAAAAGAGGTTTATGATAAAAATGCCAATAATTTTTTTGATAAAGATGAGTTGGAACTTATAGGGGAAGCTATTTATGAATATGTTATTCCAAGAGATTATCTTGTTCAGCTTTCTTATTCTAAGACTTTAGATAAAAACAGTTTTCTTCCTATTAATGTATCAGAAAAAAGAGTTTATATTAAGAACTCTATTTTACATTTTGATTATACAATTGATTTAAATTTTGAAGTAAAAAATGAACATGCTTTATATTTTAGAGTAAGTGATGATGAAAACTATTTTATATTAGTGCATTTTGATAAGTTATCTAAAATCAATAAAATAGAAGATGTTAAAACAACAAAAGTATTTACAAGAGAGGAGTTGATTTTTAACTTCACCCTTGAAGGTACACTTGCTCAAAACTCTGAAAAACAAAATAATATTGAACAAATAGAGCAAACAAACGAAAAAGTTGAAGAGCAAACTTTATATGAAGAACAAAACAAACAAGAAGAGAATGAATCTCTTTTAAAAGATTTTGTTAAAAAGGTTAAATATTACCTTGTAAGAATTGAAAATGGTGATAATTTAGCTTTACTTATGCTTTTAGTTGTATCTTTTGTTTATGGGGTTATTCATGCTTTAGGACCAGGACATGGAAAGTCTTTAGCCTTTTCATATTTTATGGCAAACAAAAGTTCGTATACAAAAGCTTTTGCAATATCACAAGCTAGTGCTTTTATTCATATAGTTGGAGCTTTGATTTTAGTTATTGTCTCTATTTTTGTTTTACAATCAGTTTTAAATAACTTTGTAAATGACTCTGTTGAGATTTTAACAAAGTTTTCGGCTGTACTTATTATGGCTTTAGCTATTTATATTTTATATAGAAAACTTAAAAACAAAGGTTGTTCTTGTAGCTCTTGTTGTTCAACTCCTGCTAAAACATCACAAAGTCCTTGGAGTACAAGTAAGCCAAAAACAACAAATAGTTTAAAACCAAACTTTATGAAGCAAGATTTATATTTTGTTATAACTTCAGGAATAATTCCTTGTCCTGGTACTGTTGTATTGTTTATTTATGCTTTTGTTTTAGAGACTTATTTTGCAGTTATTTTAGCTTCTATTGCTATTAGTTTTGGAATGGGTCTTGTGATTTTTGTAAGTTCATTTTTAGGTGTTAGTGTTAAAAACCTAAGTGAAAAATCTCATAAAATAACTTATGCCTTAGAAATAATTGCACCAATAGTAATGTTTATCTTAGGAATCTTTCTATTTTTAAACGCTCAGATTTTTTAATTGATTGAAATCAACAGCTAAGCTTTTGTATTTGATTATACTTCCAATAAAAAGGTTTTCAAATGCAAAAGTTTAATATTTATGACAAAATAGAATATAGCGAAGAAAAAGTTTTAATAACTCCTATGTTTGATGATGAAAATAGAAAAGAGATAAGAATAGTATTTACAAAAAATCAAATAATGAAAGACCACAAAACAAAGTTTCCAATTACAGTTGAAATAGTTGAAGGTTCTATTGATTTTGGTGTAAAGGAAGAGATTTTTTCTTTAGTAAAAGGTGATATTGTTGCTTTAGATGGTGATATTATGCATAATCTAAAAGCAAATGAAAACTCAGTCGTAAGACTAAGTTTATCTAAGAATGATACTACAAATAGAGTAAAAGGTGTTTTAAAACTTTAAACTAAAGGTTTAATCCCTTTAGTTTATTCTTTATTGCAAGATGTACCACAAGTATTGATTTTAAAAGGACAATAAAGAGGACACCATCTAATAATACCTGTTGCAAGAGGTATTAACCCAATAAGTCCAAGCCAGCTGTTCATGATAAAACCTGCTACGATTATTACAAGTCCAACTATTATTCTAAGTGCTCTATCTATATTTCCAACATTTTTGTTCATGACTTTTCCTTTTTAATCTATGTTATTAAAAGTATAGGATAAAAAGTTTTTTTTGTCAGTAACTTATGTTACATTATTTTAGAAGTTCTATTTTTTTTCTGTGAAGTTTTACTATTTCTTTATTTTCTAGTTCTTTTAAGACTCTTGATACAACTACTCTTGAAGTACCTAATTTACTTGCTATTTCTTCGTGGGTTATTTGAATAATATCGTTATTCTCTTTTTTTAGTAAACTTATTATTCTTGAGTCTAGTCTTTTGAATTTTATGTCTTCAATTAATGTAGTTAAGGCAGTAAATTTTACAGAGAATAAAGAAAAAATATATTGTTGATAAGTAGGAGAGTTTATCATTAGTTCTTGAACTATTTTAGCAGGAATCAACCAACCTTTGATTTGAGTTGTTGTTTGTGCAGTTGCAATTGCAGGTGTATTTGATATTGTACTTGATACATTAACTATGCATTGCTCACCTTTTTTTATTTCATATAAAGGAATAACTTCACCTACATCTGCATAAATCAATAGCTCAACTGAACCTTCTTCTAAAAAAAGGATATCTCTACAAATATCCCCTTGATTAAACAGTGTAAAGTTTTTTTCAATTTCAATATATTTTGAGTTATTAAGAATATGTCTTTTCTCTTCATCAGTTAAATTTTTATAAAATTCAAACTCTTTCAAAATATACCTTTATGATTCTAACTTTTTAAACTCATTGATTATCTCTTCAATGGGTTCAACCCCAACTGAGATTCGAATTAAATCTATTGGTAGTTTTACATCTTCTAAGTGCTTTCTTCCCTCTTTTGTAAGTATTAAATCATAGTGTGCTAAATAGGTATAAGGCATAAGAAGAGTAAACTCTGTACCTAGACTTGGTCCCTTTGCAAAATTTAACTTATCATAGGTTTGTGTTAAAGGTTTTGTAAACTCAATAGATATAACTCCACAATATGAGTTGTCATCAATAATAGTTTGAGAATAAAGCTTTTTATTTTCTTCATCCATACAGTGATAAACTTTTTTTATCAGTTTAGAGTTTTCAAGATATGAAATAAGCTTTTTAGTATTTGTTGAAATAGTTTTTACTCTATTTTCATAAGCTTTTATTTCATAAGCCAATCTTTGAAGCTCTTTTATATATACAGGTTCACAGTGTTTAAAAAACTCCCAATTCATATGTGAAAGGGGATGCTTTTTATTTAAAATAATTGCTCCCATTAAGACATCTGCATTTCCACAGGCAAACTTTGTAAGTGATTCTACAAAGATATCTGCATAGTCTGTTAAATCAAGGTTAAAAGGCGTTGCAAATGTTGTATCAATGATTAATGGAATATTATATTTATCACAAAGTTTTCTAAGCTTTTTTATATCAAGGCATTTTAGTAAAGGGTTTGTTGGAAGTTCTGTAATAATAGCACTTACTTTAAGTCCTTCTTCTTTCAAATACTCTTCAAGTAAATCAAGTCTATCAAGGTGTGGAAAACTTTTTGATTCTTGATAATGATGGTTCACAATATTCATAGTATCTAAATAAAGCCATCCTAGTTGAACTAAGACTGTTCTTCCATTTCTTGCTTGTATTGAGTTTATACCTCTAACAACTGAGTAAATTGCATTCATACCTGAAGGAGCTAAGTGTACATTTTCTTTTGGTTGTTTATAAGCATTTGCTAAAGTAGATATGATTATATCTTTTGCATCATCTTTGTTTTCTAGTTCTTCTTTATGAAGCTCTTTTAGTAAACCTTTTTCAAAAAGGTATAGCTCTGCTAGTCTTGAAGAAAGATTACATCCAACATGTTGAATATAACTTAAAACCCTTTGAAGTTGTGATGTTCCATTTTGAACTAAAATCACACCAAAGGGTTCATCTATTTCTATTTTATTATGAACATAGTATTTATCACTTACAAGTTTAACTGCCCTTTGAGAACTTAAAAGTACCACTTCATAAGAATCACTAACTTTGTATTTTTCTTTTATATAAAAGGCTAACTCTTTTAAATATGGGTGAAGCATAAATCTTGGATAACCACTTTTTATCACCTCTAAAATTTCAGGTGTCTGTTCTTCATAATCAATCACATCTTGAATATTTGGCATAGAAACAGATACTGCATGGATATTGTTTACAGGAAGTGTTTGTCCACAAGGTATGTGATTGAAATAGTTTTTACTCATTACTACTTTACTGCCTGCTTTATATCTTTTATTAAGTCTTCTATGTTTTCTAAACCAATAGAGAATCTAACAGTTCCTTCTGCTATTCCAATTGCTTCTAACTCTTCTTTAGAGAATGATGCGTGAGAGATTTTTGCAGGAATTTCAATTCTTGAATCAGGACTTCCAAATGAACACTTTTCTCCAAAGATTTTAGTGTTTTCAATAAACTTCTCTGCTAACTCTAAGCTTTCAAAATCAGCACAGAATACACCAGGGATATACTCCATTTGTTTTTGAGCTAAGTCGTATTGAGGGTGAGACTCTAAAGCAGGGTGAGTTACTTTAGTGATATAGTCTTGTTCTTCTAGGAATTGTGCAATTTTAATAGATAAGTTTTGATGCTCTCTCATTCTTACCTTTAAAGTTGGAATACCTAAAGTGATAAGATATACATCCATTGGGTTTTGGCTTCTTCCACCTGCATTTGCATAATAGTGAATTTGTTGAGCTAAGTCTTCTGTTTTAGCAACAATTGCACCTGCAACAACAGCTCCATGTCCAGAGATGTATTTAGTTGTAGAAAATAGTGAGAAATCAGCTCCTAAATCTAGTGGCTTTTGAGACATAAATGTTGCAAGAGAGTTATCAACTGCAAAAAGTGAGTGGTATTTATGTGATAGTTTAGCTACTTCTTCTAAATCAATGATTTTTAATCCTGGATTTGTAGGACTCTCACAAAGAACTAAATCAATAGGATTGTTTTTTAAAATCTCTTCCATTTCATCAAATTTAGTAAAATCAGCAAAGTGTACAGTTACATTGTATTTTTCTTTAAATACTTTTAGTAATCTAAATGTTCCACCATAGCAGTCTGCTTCAACTAGAATTTGAGAATTTGCTTTTAAAACCGTTTCAAATAAAAGTGCAACTGAAGCAATACCTGTATGTGTACAAACACAACCAGCTCCGTTTTCAACTTGAGTAAATAGGTTTTCAAGCATTTCTCTTGTTGGGTTATCACTTCTTGTATAGTCATAAATTTTATCGCCATCTTGCTTTTTTAAATCAAAAGTTCCCGTATTATAAATAGGAAAGTGTGAAGCACCTGCTACATCTTCAAATGGAGCAAATTTAGCTATATGGCTTAATGAGGTTTCAACATGCAAATCTTTCATAATAGTCCTAGTTTTTTCGTGGATTATAGCTAAAATTTTCTAAGAGTAAATGAATAGTATAGGGAGGTTTAAATTTAGATATAAGATGTTCTTATATTAAAGAAGTGGCATTTCAGTAAGTAAAACTACTTACTGAAATACTCTTTTTCATATGCTTTAAGTTGTTCAACACTTTTAATTCCGTATTCAAGAATTAAAAGTTTGCCATCTTTTAGATATGCAAGTGCAGGAACTCCGAGTAAATCAAAGTGTTTTGCTATATTCATCTCTTTTCCTACATTTACTTTATAGATAGTTACATTTTCTTGCTTGTTTTTACTATACTCTTTTATGTTCCGACCCAGAACCTTACAAGCAGGTCAATATACACTATAAAAATCAATAATTACATTTTTATTTTCTAGTTTTTCTTCAAAATCTATCTCTGAAAGTTCTTCAAAAGCGAATAGTGAAGAAAAGCTAAATAAAAATAGAAATAAAAGTTTTTTCATCCTTTCTCCTTTTAATTTATTTTATAATGTAGCTTAAATTTGTAAAGTATTTGTTTAGTTAAATCAGATAAAAAATATCTTATTTTATAATTCCCCAAAATATAAAGAGGTATTAATGAAACTAGATGAGCTAAAAGTAGAGTGTGATTATTTTGATTTTGATGAAAAGTTTTACCAAAAGGTTGAACCACAAGCTCTTTATGATGCTCACTTAATTAGCTATTCTAAACAAGCATGTGATTTAATATCTCTAGATTATAGTGAGTGTGAAACACAAGAGTTTGTTGAATTTGTAAATGGACAGAAAACTTTAAAAGGCTCAATTCCTTATTCTCAAGCTTATTCTGGACATCAGTTTGGATATTATGTTCCACAATTAGGTGATGGAAGAGCCATAAATTTTGGAAGTGTAGATGGCTGGCATTTACAAACAAAAGGAGCAGGGCTTACAAGATATTCAAGACAAGGTGATGGAAGAGCTGTTTTACGTTCTAGTATTAGAGAATATATTATGAGTGAAGCTATGCATGCTTTAGGAATACCTACAACAAGAGCACTAGCAATTATTGGTTCAAATCATCCTGTTCATAGATCTTATGAGGAAGAAGAAACAGCAGCAATAGTTCTAAGAATGTCTCCTTCTTGGGTACGAATAGGAACATTTGAGTATTTTTCAAAACAAAAAGATACGAAATATTTAAAACAATTACTTGATTATGTAATTGACAATAGTTATTCTCATCTAAAAAACTTAGATTATAGTTATGAAAGATTTTATTTTGAGCTTGTAGATAAAACTGCAAAACTAATGTCTCAGTGGATGGCATATGGATTTATGCATGGAGTTATGAATACAGATAATATGTCAGTAACAGGACTTACAATTGATTATGGTCCATATGCTTTTATGGATAACTTTGAGATGATGTGTATTTGTAATCATACTGATGTAGAAGGAAGATACTCTTATAATAATCAGCCACATATCGCAAAGTGGAATTTAGAAGTTTTAGCATATGCTTTAAAAGATGTTTGCGATGTAAATAAACTAATAGAGTATTTACAAACTTTTATGTCAGCAAATCAAAAACACTACTTAGAGCTTATGAATAAAAGATTAGGTTTAGATGATAACCTAAGTGGTGATTCAAATTTAAACTTAGTAGTTTCATTATTAGAAGCTTTAGAGGTATCAAAGTGTGATTATAACTGCTTCTTCTGGGAGCTTACAAATATAAATTCACTTGAAGACTTTTCAAATGTTTTAGATATAGTTCCTATTAGACAACCTTTAGAAGAGTGGTTTGAAAAATATAAAGATACTTGTAAAAAACAAAATCAAGACTTTGAGTCTATGAAAAAATTAATGAAAAAAACAAATCCTAAATACGTAATCAAAAACTATATGCTTCAAGAGTCTATTGAAAAAGCAAAAGAGGGTGATTTTTCCTTAGTAAATGATTTATTAAAAATTGCCCAAAGCCCATTTGATGAGCATAAAGAGTTTGAAAGATACTCTAAACCAACTCCTCAAAAATACGCAAATCTACAGCTTTCTTGTTCTTCATAATCATACCACTTTTTAGACATTTTTTTATAATAAAATAAAGACTAAACTTAAAAACTGACCAGTGGTCAGTTTTTAAAAGTAATTTAAGTTCTATTTCTTTATACTTCTTTTTGAGTAATTGACCGACGGTCAGTCAAAAAGTTAAATTTTTGATTACTTTTTATCTGGAAGGAGATAAAGATTTGAGTCCTAGAAAAATAAATAAAGAAGAAAAAAGAAGAGAAATTGCACTTTCTTGCTCTGATTTAATCCACGAAGTAGGTATGAAAAAACTTACAGTAGCTGAGGTTGCAAGAACTGCAGGTATTGGTAAGGGAACTATTTATGAATATTTTGAAAACAAAGATGACATTATTTTTGAAATTATAAATATGCATATTGAACAGCATCATCAAGAGTTTACTAAAGAGGTTGCAAAGTTAAATACTATTGAAGAGAAATTTGAACTTTTTTTTGATTTTGTATTAAATGATTCCGAAGAGAATATAAAACATTTCAATGGTTATAAAGAGTTTTTATCAATTGTTTTAGCTGAAGAGAATCTACCAATGAAAGAGTTTAATTGTGAGAAAAATGAATATTTTGGTGGAGAGCTTATTAAAATTTTAGAAGAGTCTATAAATAATGGTGAGATAAAAAAAGAAGCTCTTAATTTATCAGATGGAATTTTAACATATCATAAAGGACTTGCACTAAGAAAAATGAGTCAAGCAAACTTTGATGTTAGAGCAGATTATGATAGCTTTATTGGAACAATATTACAGTTAATTGAGATTAAAA
>AZIE01007014.1_pt1 | contig 13938 bp, 15 predicted proteins | sample 359081 | NCBI WGS metagenome assembly AZIE01 (sample SAMN02429713, study PRJNA222661) | marine sediment metagenome | biome: Sediment sample; isolation source: sample MGS-MCh from oil contaminated site at the lagoon of Mar Chica... | place: Morocco: Mar Chica | collected 2012-07-20 | depth 32 m m | reverse complement strand
TTCTTCTTCTAACTACACCAGTTTTTACTCTAGGCATATTTTTCCTTTCTTTACTCTATTTTTTAATAGGTGTCGATTTTATAATCGAACTTGTCCACTTATGTGGAGGGACTATATAATTAACTTTAAAAGTTAATTATGCTTGGCATAACATTCTTTTAACTCTAGTTGCATCAGTTGCAGCTACAGTTTGAGGTCCTCTAAGAGCTCTTTTTCTTTTTTGACTCATTTTAGTTAAGATGTGGCTTCTGAAAGCTGATCCTCTTTTAATAGAACCATTCTTTTTCACTTTAAATCTCTTTAAAGCCCCACTGTTTGATTTCATCTTTGGCATCGTACAGTTCCTTTCTAATAAATTTGCATTTTCATAAGTAATGAAAAAGTTCGAGATTTTACTTAAAATTAGCTTTAATTAAGATTAAATAGTATAAAAGGAGCGCAGAGGGAGTAGCTCCTCTGCATAGAAATTTTTTGGAGATTGATTTTTAAGATTGTGTATATTTATTATTTTCTATTTTCTTTAGGAAGAACCATCATATTAACAAATCTTCCTTCTTGTTTAGGAGCAGCATCTCTTACTCCATACTCTTCAAGCATAGGCCATACTCTTTCAAGTACGTCTGCACCAGCTTCTGGATGAGCCATCTCTCTACCTTTTAAGAATACTCTACATTTAACATGGTATCCTTTTTCTAAGAATTCAATAGCATGTTTAACTTTATAGTTAATATCATTTTCTGCAATTTTAACAGAGAATTTTACTTCTTTTACTACAATTACTTTTTGCTTTTTCTTAGCTTCTTTCTTCTTTTTCTCTTGTTGGTATTTAAATTTACCGTAATCCATGATTTTAGCAACAGGTGGCTTTGCATCTGGTGCAATTAGAACTAAATCTAGTCCTAAATCATCAGCAGTGTTTTGTGCATCAATTGTAGAGATGATTCCATAGTTTGTTCCATCATCTCCTGTACATCTAACTTCTGAACATCTGATGTCCTCATTCATAATTGCTTCTGGCTTTTTATTTTGTCTACTCAAATTCTACTCCCTGATTTAATTTCATTTAACATATTAATAAATTCGTTTTTGCTCATGTTTGACTGTTCTCTATTTCTTCTATCTCTTAGTGCAACAGTCTCATTTGCTACCTCTTCATCTCCAACAACAATAATCATTGGAACTCTTTGCTTTTCAGCCATTCTAATTCTTTTATTTAATGATTCATTCATATCAAATATTTTTGAATCAATTTCATTATATAAAAGCTCTTTTTGTAATGATTTTGCATACTCAACATGAGTATCTGCAATTGGTACAAAAATAACTTGTGTTGGTGCAATTACAAATGGGAACTCACCAGCACAGTGTTCAGTTAAAATTCCAACAAATCTTTCAAATGAACCAAGAATTGCTCTGTGAATCATAACTGGTTGTTCTTTTTCACCCTTATCATTTACATACTCGATATTAAATCTACTTGGTAAGTTCATGTCCACTTGAACAGTACCACATTGCCATTTTCTTCCAATAGCATCTGTGATTTTAATATCAATTTTTGGACCGTAGAATGCTCCTCCACCTTCATCAATTCCATAAGGTAGGTTTTCTGAATCTAGTGCATCCATGATACCTTTTGTTGTTGCTTCCCAGAATGCATCATCACCAATTGCTTTTTTAGGTTTAGTAGATACTTCCATCTCATATTTAAAATCAAATAGTTTCATTAATGAATCAACGAATTCTAAAACCTCAATGATTACATCTTTAATTTGATCTTTTGTACAGAAGATGTGTGCATCATCTTGTGTGAATTCTCTAACTCTGAATAGTCCATGCATAGCACCAGACATTTCATGTCTATGAACAACACCATATTCAAAAAGTTTAAGAGGTAAATCTTTATATGAAACTAAATCATTTTTAAAGATTTGAATATGACCAACACAGTTCATTGGTTTAATACCATACTCTTGCTCATCAATCTCTGTAAAGTACATATTTTCTTTATAGTTGTCATAGTGACCAGAAATTTTCCACATCTCTGCTTTTAGCATTTCTGGACCACGTACTGGCTCATAACCTCTGATTCTATGAGCTTTATATAAAAGATGCTCTAATTTACTTCTTAGTTTTGCTCCATTAGGAAGCCATAAAGGAAGTCCTGCTCCAATATCTTCACTAAATGTAAATAGTTCTAATTCTGTTCCTAGTTTTCTATGATCTCTTTTTTTAGCTTCTTCAAGCATTCTTACGTAATCATGTAACTCTTTTTTGTCAAAGAAAGCAATACCATAGATTCTAGTAATCATTTCATTTTCTTCATCACCACCTAAGTATGCACCTGCAACTCTTGTAAGTTTGAAGCTTCTAATCATTCTTGTATTAGGTACGTGTGGTCCTCTACATAGGTCTTCAAATTCACCTTGTTTGTATAGAGTTAAAGTATCATCTGTAATGTTAGAAAGAACTGCTTGTTTTAATTCATCATTTGCAAATTTAGCTTGAATTTCTTCTCTAGATGCTTCATATCTCTCAATTGGAAGTTTAGCATTTGCTAACTCTTTCATCTTTTTTTCAATCTTTGGAAGATCTTCTTCAGAGATTTTTTCTTCGGTTTTAAAGTCGTAGTAAAAACCTTCTTTTACTACAGGTCCTACGAAGAATTTCGCATCTGGGTATAGTTCTTTAATAGCTTGTGCCATTAAGTGAGCACATGAATGTCTTAGTATCTCAAGAGATTCAGGAGAGTTGTCAGCTTTAATCTCATCTCCACTTAAGTTTAAAGCCTCCGCTGTTTGAAGGTCGAATATCTGCCCTTCTTTTAATATACCAATCGGTTCCAATAAATTCCTTTTTTCCTTAAAAGTTTTTAAAATTCTTATATTTTATCTTAATTGCTCTTAAATTTAATCTTAACAGAGAGTTTTAACAAAAAATTGATAAAATAGTGTATGATTTTAAACCTTTCTAAAATAAAAACAGAAGCCTTACTACTATTTTGTAAAGATTTGATTCTTTCTTATAAAGATAAAGAAGATAGTTTCTTCAATATTGACAAAGAAACAGTTAAATATATTAATACTATCTCAGAAGAGATACTAACTCAAATAAATAATGTAACCTTTCCAACAGAACACTATTTACAAAATAAAAAACACTATAGAATTTCTGCTGTTTTAAAAGCATATGATTTTATAAATAACTCATTAACTAAAGAGTTTGAAAAAATAGAAGAATCAAAAAGAGTTTTTAATCCTTCAATGTTATATTTCTCAATGTTAGCTGTTTGGTTTAAAGAGCTTGACAAAGAGAGTCGTTCAAAAGAGTATATCTATTTTACTATCTATCCTTATGCAAATGTGTATGACAAACTTCTTATAAATATCAAAGATGAAAACTTTAAAAAAATCAATATTATGATGCTAGAGCTTGCAGAAACAATAATTTATAATTACAACTCAATATCTTTTAATAAGTAAAACTTATAAAACTTTTATAAGTAAAATTAATCTTATCTTATGTATAATTCTCCAAAATTAAGTAAAAGGAGAATTATGAAGGCGTTAGTATTTAAACTACTTACACTTTTAACATTAGTTTCTGTAGCTCAAGCACAGGACTTAAAAATAATTAAATTTTCAGAAGCAAAAAAACTTTTTGAAAATAAAGAGGCTCTATTTTTAGATGCTAGAGGAGAGAAACTTTTTAAAAGAGGAACTATCTTAGGAAGTTTAAACTTACCAGTAAATAGATTTCAAAAGAGTATTGCATTTTTACCAAATGACAAAAATGCAAAAGTAGTATCATTTTGTAATGGGTTTAAATGTGAAAAATCAGATGAGCTAGCACATCTTTTACAAAAAGCAGGATATACAAATGTTTTAGTATATAAAGGTGGTTATCCTGAATGGAAAGAAAAATCAATGCCACTTATGGCTTTAAAATCTGAAACAACTGAACCAAAGGTAGAAGAAGCAAAAGGACAAAAGTATCAAGCTAAGGGAACAACTATTTATCTTGGACAAGATAAAGGAATGATTGACCAGTTCTGGTTTGAAAAAGTTGTTTTAAATGATTTACCTAAAAATGTTCAATTAGTTGATATTAGAAAAGCAAAAGATTTTAAAGAGGGTCACATCAAAGGTGCTGTAAATGCAACTTGGGATTCAAAAACTGAAAAGATTGATATTTCTAAAATATCTGATGATAAACTTATAGTGTTTTATTGTAATACAGGAATGCAATCAGCAGAAGCTGCATTAAGTTTAAAGAACAGAGTAGGAAAAGATGTTTTCTATTTTGATGCCAATGTAACTTGTGAGAAAAACAACTGTAAAGTTGAAGCAAATGAGAATCTATAAGAGGTATTAACCTCTTATAGTAAAGTGATTAACAAGAAGGAACGTTTCCTGAATCATTAGCGTATTCATATGAGAAATCATATAAATGAGGAACCCATGAATCTTTAATATCAGCTTCTTTTACATCTGGACAAATTGCCATCATCTCTTGTTTAAAGTTTCCAGCTTCATTGATTGAAGACCATTCACCTTGAGAATGTTTTGCTGCAAACTTAGCACCATTAAATCCACATTTAGATTTAAACTTCTTAATAAAAATCTTTTGACCTTTTCTTGCATCAGCTGAAGCAGTTGTTGAAGCAACACCTAATAATAGAACAGCAGCCATTGTAAGCTTTAGTAACTTTGTCATTATTCATCTCCTAATTAATATTTTGGTATCATTATATCAAATCTAAATAAAAATAATACTTACATAAGTATAAGAAAAAGTGATAAATATTGAAATACTATATTCTAAAAGAGATTACAGAGTATCTACAAGAAAAAGCCCAAGTTATAAAACATATAAGCAGAATTGATAACAATTTAATTATAATTGAATTTAATAATAAAAACCAAATATACTTTGATATGAGTAAAGGGAAAAGTTATATTTATAAAAAAAGAGGAGAAAAAGCTTCTAAAAAAGATTTCAATGCACCTTTTGATGTAGTACTTCAAAAAAGATTTATTAATTCAAGAATTGAGAATCTTGAGATTTATAATGATGATAAAATCATAAATATAAAAGTTAACTCTTCATCTTCATATAAAAAACTAACAACTATTTTACAATTAGAGTTTACAGGAAAACATACCAATGCAATTATTTTAGATGAAGATAGAACTATATTAGAAGCTTTAAGACATATAGATGAGTTTGCTTCAAGTAGAGTTGTAAAGGTAGGAATAAAACTTGACGAAGTTCCAAAACAAGATTTTGTTCCAAAGATAGAAAAACTTGAAGATGTAGAAGAGTATCTGTATAAAGTATATGAAGAGATTGAGAATAACAACCTTGAAAATCATAGACGTCAAAAAGTAAGTCAAGTAAATAAAAAGTTAAAAAAACTACAAAAAACTTTAGATAATTTACCTAAAAAAGAGGACTTAGAGGAAGAATCAAACTCTTTATATGAAAAAGCAAATTTAATACTTGCAAACTTACATACAATAAAACCATATCAAGAGGTATTAAAAACATATAATTATGAAGGCAAAGAGGTTGAAATAAAACTTGATACAAGATATTTAGCTTCTACATATTCAAATGATTTATTTAAAAAAGCAAAACGAGCGAAACAAAAAGCAAATAATATAAAAATAGAGAAATCAAATTTAGAAGAAAAAGTAGACTTCCTTAAAAGATTAATAAATAATATCAATGCTTGTAAGACAATTGATGAAATAGAGTTTTTACTTCCTAAAAAACAAAGAAATCAAGCCAAAACAAAAAAGAGCCAAAACTATGAAAGCTTCTTTTATGAAGGTTATAAAATTATGCTTGGAACAAATGAGAGAGAAAATATATACTTATTAGAAAATTCAAAAGCAAGTGATTTTTGGTTTCATTTAAAAGATGCTCCATCTTCTCATGTGATAGTTCAAAATAGTAAAAAAACTATCCCTGAAAATGTGATTGAAAAAGCAGCAAAAATATGTGCACAGTTTTCAAGTGATTTTGAAGGAACTTATGCTGTTGACTATACTCAAAGAAGAAATGTAAAGATACAACATGGAGCAAATGTTTTATATAATCCATATACAACAATTAGTGTAAAAGTATAAAGAAAGTAAAAATTTAAAAAAATAAGAAAATGAGTCATTTGTGAGACATTTTTATTGTAAAATCAAAACTTTAATTATGAATAAGGAGAAAGAATGAAAAAAACATTTTTGATTACAGGGCTAGTATTAGCTTTTCTTTTGGTGTTATCAGGTTGTAAGGGTACAACAGTTCAAAATATTGACAATAGCGGTTATATAAGTGGTTCTAAGGTAACAACAAAGAAGGTTGAAAGAGCTATTCAAAAAGGTGCTATGAGAAAAGGTTGGTCTACAAAAAGAATTAAAACTGGACTTTTAGAAGCTAAAAATAATGTAAGAGGAAAACATCTTGTTGTAGTAAATATTGCATATGATAGAAAAGGTTATAAAATCTCTTATAAAGATAGTCAAAATATGAATTATGATGCTGGTTCAAATACAATTCATAAAAACTATAACAAATGGATTGCAAACTTAGAGAGAAATATCAACTATGAACTATCACAAATTGGTGTAATGGGGAATACTAGTGCAACTAGAAAAGTAACTAATATTGAACCAAAAAGTTCTGCAGCATCTACTAAAAACTATAAAAAAGCAGATAGTAGTGCAATTAGTGGAAAAACAATCTATATTAGAAATATAACTCCTTATTCTTCAGGAAATAGAATAGCAGAAAACATCAAAGCTGAGTGTACAATCAATGAGCAGTTAGCAACATTTATAAAAAAATTTGCTCAAGAACAAGGTTTAAAAGTAGAGTATAAAAATAAACCTTCTTCTAAAGATTTATTCTTAGATGTTAAAATCGTAGATGCAATTAGCCAAGGTGGAGCATTTAGAGGTCATAGCAAATTTACTTCTATTGAAGGAAGACTTGTAAAAGGAAATAAAAGTTATGGTTCTTTTAAAGCAGCAAGAGTTTCTGGTGGTGGATTCTGGGGAGCTTATAAAGGTTCTTGTGCAGTATTAGGAAGAACAGTTGAAGCTTTAGGAAAAGATGTTGCCCTTTGGTTATATAGCCCAATGGATAATGCAAGACTAGGTGATACTGGATATATAAGATAGAACTAAAATACAGAGAAGCTTTCTCTCTGTATTTTTAGGGAAATTATATATTAAATAATTGTTGGATATAATTTAATATAATAATATATTAGGTTTTATTTTGGATATTAAAAAAGTATTAGTTATATCGTACTCTCAAACAGGACAATTAACTCAATTAACAGACTCAGTTTTAGCCCCTTTAGAGGCAGATACAAATGTAGAAGTGGTTTATAAAAAAATTGAACCACTAAAACCATATCCTTTTCCATGGGATTTTATGACTTTTATGGATTGTTTTCCAGAATCAATATATTTAGACCCTCCAGAAATTAAAGAGATAGAAGATGATGACAATGATTATGATTTAGTAATCTTACCTTATCAAGTATGGTTCTTATCTCCATCTTTACCTATTACAGCTTTCTTGAAAAGTGATTATGCAAAAAGAAAGTTAAAAGGTAAGCCAGTTATTACTTTAATTGGTTGTAGAAATATGTGGGTTATGGCACAAGAAAAATTAAAACAAATGCTTAACGATGTTGAAGCTAAACTTATTGATAATATAGTTTTAATTGATCAAGGAAACTCTTTTGCAACATTTGTTACAACACCAAGATGGATGTTAACAGGGAAAAGAGATTCATTATGGGGAGTTTTCCCAGAAGCTGGAATTTCAAAACAAGATATAAAAGAAGCTTCAAGATTTGGTAAAGCAATAAGTCATGCATTAGCAAATGATAAAGAGAAGAAACAGGAATCTATTTGCCATGGATTAAATGCAGTTACAATAGATGAAAAACTAATTAAAAGTGAACAAATAGCAACTAAAAGTTTTATGATTTGGGGAAAACTTATTAGAAAAGTTGGAAAACAAGGTGACCCTAAAAGAAGACCTATAGTAATGCTTTATGTAGTTTTTTTACTTTTGATTATTTTAACAATTGTTCCAATAAATATGTTGGTTCAAATAATAATTAGAAAAGTTAATAAAGAGAAAATATTAAAACAAAAAGAGATTTTTGAAGCACCATCGGGAAGTGCAAAAGATAGAATGAAGGATTTTTTATAAGATGAACAGTGTTTACATAAATAATGTACAAAAATTTATGCCAAATGATGCAGTTACAAATGAAGAAATAGAAGACTACTTAGGTTATATTAGTGGGAAAAAATCAAAAGCAAAAAAAGTAGTACTTAGAAGTAATGGAATTAAAAGTAGATATTATGTTTTAGAAAAAGGAACTGAAAAAGCTCTTTTTTCAAATGCTCAAATTACAGCTAATGCAATCAAAAAATTAGAGAATGAAAAGTTCTCTTTAGATAGCGTTGATTGTCTTTCATGTGGAACAACAACTCCAGATCAACTTATGCCAAACCATACTTTAATGGTACAAGGTGAATTAGGTTTAACAGAGATTGAAACATTAAGTGCTTCAGGTATTTGTTTAAGTGGAATAAATGCTTTAAAATATGCTTACTATGGAATTAAATGTGGAGATTTAGAAAATGTTGTATCAACAGGTTCAGAAGTTGTTTCTCCAACATTAAGTGCTAAAAACTTTAAAACAGAATCTGACCATAAAGCAGTAGAACAAAATCCAGGAATTGCCTTTGAAAAAGATTTTTTAAGATGGATGCTTTCAGATGGTGCAGGGGCAATGCTTTTACAAAATAAACCAAATGAAGAGGGCTTATCTTTAAAAATAGACTGGATAGATATTTTATCTTATGCAGGTGAAATGCCAACTTGTATGTATAGTGGATGTGAAGTTAAAGGCGATGAGGTAAAAGGATTTAGAACATTTACTCAAGAAGAAATAATGGAAAAATCTTTACTTACAATTGCCCAAGATGTAAAACTTTTAAATGAAAATATCATTGAATATACAGTTACAAAACCAATTGAAAAAATAGCTAAAAAAAGAGATTTAAAAGAAGAAGAGATATCTTACTTTTTACCTCACTACTCTTCAACATTCTTTAGGGATAAAGTATATGAAGGAATGAAAAAAGGTGGTTTAGAAATTCCTTTTGAAAAGTGGTTTACAAACCTTACAAAGTGTGGAAATACTGGTTCTGCATCAATTTATATTATGCTTGAAGAGTTATTTAATTCAAATAAATTATCAAAGGGTGAAAAAATTCTTTGTTATATTCCAGAAAGTGGGAGATTCTCTACATCATTTATGATGTTAGAAGTAGTATAAATGGAAAAAATCGAAGTTCCACAAGAAGAGAATAAAACCTTAGATGGAATAAAGAAGGTTATGTATACAACTGACAATGATGGTGAATTTAAAACAGCCAACTATGGAAGTTCTGTTGAAGAGTTTGCAACACAAGTTGCAGTAGAAGAGTATGAAGTTTTAAAGCAAGAGAGTTTAGAGAATATAAAAAAAGGTCTTAGCTCTCCTATTGAGTACTTTATGTTTGAAAATAGAATGGATTTACCAACATTAGCAAGTGTTGTTGGAATGTTTCAATTTAGAGTAAAAAGACATCTAAAAATGAATAACTTCAAAAAACTAAATGACAAAGTTTTGTCAAAATATGCCGAAGCATTTAATATTAAAATAGAAGAGTTAAAGGATTTTAAAGTATGAGTGAAAAGTTTGAACATTCACAATTTGCACACTGTGAGAGTGGAGTTGTTTCGACTTTATTAACTCATTATGGTTTAAAGCTTAGTGAGCCAATGGTTTTTGGACTTACTAGCTCTTTATCTTTTGTTTTTCTTCCAATAATCAAACTTAATAATATGCCTTTAATTGCATATAGAGAACTTCCTAAAAACATAATCAATAAAGTTTCAAAAGTTCTTGGAATAGAGATTGTTAAAAAAACATATAAAAATGGTGTTGAAGCAAATAATGATTTAACAAAATTTGTTGAAGATAAACAATTAGTTGGTCTTCAGACATCTGTTTTTTATCTTCCATACTTTCCAAAGGATATGAGGTTTCACTTTAATGCACACAATCTTTTAGTTTATGGAAAAGAAGGAAGTGATTATAAAATCTCTGACCCTGTTTTTGAAGAGGCTGTTTTATGTGATGAAAAAGAGCTTACAAGAGCAAGATTTGCAAAGGGAGTATTTGCTCCAAAAGGGTTTATGTATTATCCTAAAAATATTCCAAGTAATCTTGATTTTTCTTCAATTGTTAAAAAAGCTATAAAGAAAAATGCTAAGTCAATGTTAACTCCTTTCCCTTATGCAGGGGTAAAAGGAATGAGAACTTTAGCAAAGAAAATATCAAAATTAAATCCTAATTCTGACCCTAGATATTTAAAAAACTATTTAACGCATATCGTTAGAATGCAAGAAGAGATAGGAACTGGAGGCGGAGGCTTTAGGTTTTTATATGCTGCATTTTTAAAAGAAGTGAAAAAGTATGATTTAGACAATGAACTATTAGATGAAGCATCTTCTTTACTTGTGAAGTCTGGAAATACTTTAAGAGAGTTTGCTTTACTTTGTGTAGAGTCTAGTAAAAAAATTGATAAATTTGATGCAAATAAAATTGCTGAAAAATTAGTAGAAGCTTCAAAATATGAAGAAGAGGCTTTTAAATTATTAAAAAAGATACAATAGAGCTTAAACTTTAAGTTCTATTGTTATGTAGTTATTATTAATATCTTTTGCAATATAAAGGTGTTCACCTTTGTATTCAAGAAGGTCTAAAACTCTTAAAGCACCTTCACTTCCAAAGAAATCTTTTGAATCAATAATCTTATTATTATCAAGTTTTGAAACAATATTTTCATCATTTTGTGCAAATTGATTAAGAGCTATTTTTGAATATGTACTTTTAATATTTTTTAGCAACTCTTCACTTGAACTAAACTCTTGGATATTTGTAATTTCTCCTAAAGAGTTAGACGAATCATTGTTTAAATATAACCAACAGCTTCCATCTTGTGAAGTTTGATTATTTGCAAAGCTTACATACTTTTCATAATCTTTTACTTCTTCAAGGGATTCATCAACCCCTCCAATTAAGATATCTGATATCTCATCTATTTCAAGTTCAAACTGTGCAAGTTGTAAAGACTTCTCAAATGATAAGTATTGAGAAGTTAAAAGCATATTCTTACCCTTTGTATTTAAAGCTTGAGAAACATAAAAGCTAACATTATTGCTATTTACATTTAGAAAGTCAAAGGGCATTACTATATTGTTTTCTTCATTTATTGTTTGCATTAGCTTATAAACATCATTTATAGGTCCATATTCACTTGCAACATAAATTCCAAGGTTTTCTCTTAGCTTAATCTCTTTTGTTGCTCTTAGAGCTCCTAGGACTGCTAAGATATTAAACTTACTTGATCTTCTAAGGTTTATCTTCGAAATCTCTTTTAACTCTTTTCTATACTCTTTTACAGCTTTACTAGAATTGATAAGTTTATAAGTTGAGTGAATATACATATCAATCCTTATTGCTTAAGATTATTGAACTATTATTCCCACCAAAGGCAACATAGTTTAATAAAATAGTTTGTTTGTTTTCACAAGATTTGTGTTCTAAGATTGGAGTAAAAGCTAAATCTTCAATTGCTTCTTCAAAACCAAAAGTTGCAGGAAGGAAACTATTTTTAATAGTTTCAAGCATTAAGACAATCTCATTTGTACCACAAGCCCCTAAAGTATGTCCTAAAATAGGTTTTAGAGCTGTAACTTGTGTTTTTTCTTTGTAGTTATTAAATAGTTGAGCTAAAGCTTTTGCTTCTGATGAGTTATTGTTTTCACTTCCTGTAGCGTGAGCTTTTATACAATCTAAATCTTTTACTTGTAGCTTTGCAGTTTTTAAAGCACTATTCATTGCTTCAAAAATAGGAGTTCCTGAAGGGTCACTTGTAGTTTCTGAGTAGTTATCACAGATATTTGAAGAAGAGATATATTTAAAGTTGTTTTCTTCTTTTTTTTCACCTTCTAAAACAACAGCAGAACAACCTTCTCCTAAGATAATACCATCACTATTTTTATCAAAAGGTCTGTATATTTTTGATTGAGAAAGAAGCATCAAAGAAGAAAAACCACCAAAAGTAGATTTATTAAAAAGTTCAAAACCAATAACAATTGCTCTTTTAATTTTTTTCTTTTCAATCATCTTAGCGGCATAGGCTAAAGCATTCACACTAGATGTGCAGGCAGTTGAGAAAAGAGTAGCTTTGTGTTTAGAGTTAATTAGTTTTTCAACATATTGACCAATAGCACCATTTCCAATATTTTTAAACTCTAAATTAGATGAGCTATTATCAAACTCATCTTTAAACTGTTCATTTGTACCCATCTCCATAGAAGTAGAACCAAGAAAAATATGTAAATCTTCTTGTTCTTCTTTAGAAAGCTTTGCTTCTTTTACTGCATCTAAAACTACTTTTTCTAAGATTTTTTGAAATCTCTTTTCGTTTGAGTAGTCATAATCATATATTTTATAAAAGGTTTTATCTTTTAAAATCTCTTGAAGATTTTCTTTATATGTTTCAGATGAGATATTTTTTAAATTGGAAATAATATCTTGTTTATTATCTCCAATATTGCAAACTAATGAGCTACCTGTAATATATGCGTTCAATGTTATTCCGGTTGTATATGGTCTGCTAAAGTATTTATTGATGCCATGATTTTTCTAAGTTTTTTACTATCATTTGCATCAATTCCATATTTTTTATGTAAAGCCATAGATATTTGTAAGGCATCCATTGAGTCAAGTTCTAATTCTGTGTCCGAACCAAATAGTACTTCATCATCACTTATATCTTCTGGTTCGATATCTTTATCGCACTCTTCGATAATTAATTCTTTTAATTCTAGTTTTAGCTTCTCATCTTTAGAACCTATCAATTTATCTCCTCTTTTTTAGTAAAATATATGCTAATAGTAAACAGATTATAGCAAAAGTTATCATGTTATATACATAAGTAGAAATGTCATTAAAACTTCCACCTCTAACAAATACTTCTAAGAAACTCTCTAATCCCCAAGACATTGGAGAGTATTCTGAAAAATCTTGCATAAATTTTGGCATTACAAATTTAGGAACCATAATTCCACCAATTGCTGCAAGAATAATATTTGAAACACCACCAATAGTTGTAGCTTCTTCTGTTGTTTTAGCTATGTTTGCAATTAAAAGTGCAAAAGAGATAGAAGCAAAACTAACAGCAGATGAAACTAAGAAAATCAAAGGAATACTTCCTTGTATAACTAGTGAATCTCCGCCTAGTAGTGGAACAATATAAATACCTACAAGTATCATAAATACTACTTGTACTTGATTGATAAAATAGTATGGAACAATTTTCCCTAATAAAATAGGAAAAAGTGAAACATTGATACTTCTAATTCTATCAATTGTTCCAAAGGCTTTTTCATTTATAAAAGTATTTGATATAGGAATTAGTATGAAAAACATAGAAAATACAAGCCAAGCAGGAACACTTTGTTGTACTGATGTTGGCTTTACTTCAAAGCCATCTTTTTTATATACATATGAGTTTTGGATTTTTGACTCAAAATCAAGTACATTTTTTGTATCTATTTTCTGAGCAAGCATTAAATCTTCTAAGATAAGTTTTGTGCTTGCACTTGAAATAAGTTTTTTAAGAATCTCTATTTTTTGTAAAGAGGTATCTGGTTTGCTATAAATAATAATTTTAAAGTTTTTATCATTTAGTTTTATTCTTTCAATATAGTTTCTTTGAATATCAACTATAAAATCATAGTTTTCTTTATATAAAATCTTTTTATTATCTTTTACTTTTAGAAAGTTAGCAT
>AZIE01003885.1_pt1 | contig 14063 bp, 11 predicted proteins | sample 359081 | NCBI WGS metagenome assembly AZIE01 (sample SAMN02429713, study PRJNA222661) | marine sediment metagenome | biome: Sediment sample; isolation source: sample MGS-MCh from oil contaminated site at the lagoon of Mar Chica... | place: Morocco: Mar Chica | collected 2012-07-20 | depth 32 m m | reverse complement strand
ATGTTAGCTATATGGCAAAACTTAGTTCAAAAGCAAGTACAAATAGAGAGTTTAAAGCAGCACTTACTGATTGTGTAGTTTGCGAAAAATGTGAGCTTGGTATTGATTGTTTAGAGTGTGAACGAGAAAAAAACAAAATGCTAAACTACTGATTTTTTAATTGTTAAGTATATACCTATAAGTATTAATGCTGTTGATACTAAAAGTGTTATAGTTATTGGTTCATTTAGTAATATAATACTTAGAAATATAGCTACAATAGGAACTATTAGCTGGATTACTCCAGCGGTTAAAATAGAGATATTATCTAAAACCTTATACCAAATTACATATCCTATTGCAGAAGTAATTGCACCAGATAGGAAACTTAAAATAAGACCATCTATATTTATCTCTATATTTATTGGAAAAATCAATAGGTAAATAAGTAAAAAAGGAATGGTCTTTAGGAAGTTTTCATTTGTATCCTTTAAAGCATTTTCCGATTTTTTTCCTAAAATTGTATAAACTCCCCAACTAACACCTGCAAGGCTTATTAGAATAAATCCTTCCATAGAAATAGTAAAATTATCCCTTGGATAAAAAAGATATAAAAGTCCTAATAAAGCAGTTAGTATTCCAAAAGTTTGTTTGAAACAGATTTTTTCTTTATTCATAACCGCATAAAAGGTTATTGTTAGTTGAACAAAAGCAAAAAGAATTAGAGTTCCAAGTCCTGCATCAAGGTTTATATAGGCATATGAAAAGGTAATTGCATATAAAAAAAGAAAAAAGGCACTAGACCAGTTTTTATTTAGAGTTATATCAATAGCTCTTTCTTTTAGGGACACTATAAAAAATAGAGTCAATGCTGCAAAAACAAGTCTTAAAAAGGTAAAAGAGTAAGCATCAGCATAGTGATTTACAATTGCTAGCTTACATAAAATAGAGTTTGAAGCTAAAAATACTAGTGCTATGATATTAAGTAATATGATACTTGGGGGTTTTGTTAAATCTTTACTCATAACTAATACTTAAATGTTGGATTGTTTTTAAAAAATAGTTCAGTTGAACCGTTTTGCTCACCTCTTTTTATAAGTAAGGATCTTGTAATTCTAAACCCATGATTTAATGCAGTAGCAATAGAGCCACCTGTATTAAAGGCAACATCTCCTGCTACATACATACAAGGAATATTGGTTTCATTATATTCATTATAAATAGGTTTGCCTTCTTTATCCATCTCTATACCTACTTTTTTCAAGAAATCAACAGGAGCAGTACCACCAATAGCATAAATAACTCTATCATAAATAGTATGGTAACCATCATTGAAATTTACTTTTACACTACCATCATCATTTTCTATTGATTCAATATCTGTATTTAGTCTAAGTCTTAGTTTTTCTTGACCATTGTATTTAAATAAAGTCTCTTCATTTTCTGGATTTAATCTTGTAAACTTCTCTTTTCTATAAACTAACGTAACTGTGTTACCTTCTTCAGATAAACTACAAGCATACTCTACAGCAGAGTTTCCACCACCTACTACAAGTAGTTTTTCATTTTTGCTACATTTATCTAGATTGAAATTTACATACTCTTTTAGGGAAAAAGGAATTTTATATTCTGGTTTATTGGGTTTTCCCATTTTTCCAATAGTTACTACAACACATTTTGCTATAAAAACTTTTGTTGAAGTTTGTATAGTAAAAGTGTTAGTATTTTCATCTTTAGTTATATTTTCTACTTCTGTATTAAAAGCAGTATCAATTTTATCTTCATCAAGTAGTTGATCAAAAAAGTCTAAAGTAGTCTCTTTCGTTCCATCCATAAAAGGAATACTTCCTTCTATATCAACAACTTGACCCTTCCAGTTTCTATCAACTCTTTTGTTTTTCTTGTAAAATCTTCTTATGGTGCTTGAATGATTATCTGCTTTATCTAAAAGTAAAATATTTTCTATACCATGAACAGCAGCTTCTACTGCTGTACCTATTCCACCTGGACCACCACCTACAATAGCTACTTCATATATTTTTTCCATAAGTAAACCTTTGATGTGAAATAAATAATATATATCTTAACATAACTTATACTATTAGTGTACAATTTTGACATCTTTTATATAAAAAAATTTGTAAGTATAGTTTGGATAAAATATCTTTTAATATAAAAAAATTTAAAAGGTATATTTAATGAAATATGGTGAAAAAGAGATTGTAGAATTTGACATTAACAATGAAGAGCATTATTGGCCAAATAAAAACAAAAAAAACTATATCATTGATATTGAACTTCCAGAGTTCATGGCAAAATGTCCAAGAAGTGGATATCCTGATTTTGCAACAATCAAACTTCAATATACTCCAAATGAAAAAGTTATTGAGTTAAAAGCGTTAAAACTTTATATAAACTCTTTCATGCTTAGAGAAGTATCTCATGAAAACTCTGCAAATGAGATTTTTGATACTCTATATGAAAAGTTACAACCAAGATGGATGAAAGTTATTGCAGACTTTAAACCAAGAGGTAATGTTCACACTGTTATTGAAATTGATAGTGACAAAATGTAAGGAAAAATTCTTTGGAGAGATTAGTTACAACAGCTCAAGCTGCACAAATACTTGGACTATCACTTCAAGGAGTTCATTATAGAATTAAGAAAAATCAACTTAAATCTATAAAAAAGTCTGGTAAAACATATGTTTATATTCCTGAACATATTCAAGACCAGACTAGTTATGAAGAACCAAAAGTAGAATTGAAACGAGAGACTTTTAATGGCTATGAAGAAGTTATTAAAGTTAAAGATGAGCAAATTGACCTTCTAAAAAAGTCAGTTAAATGGATGAAAAAACAGTACTCATCTGAAATATATAGACTAGAAAAAAATCAAAAAAGAATTATCACAGTATTTAATAGAGAAATTGAGCTTTTACAAAGTGCATTTAATGAGATGCGTTCTATCTACAAGCAACCTCAGATTGAAACAGTTCAGCAAACACAAAATAATGAGGAAGAAAAAGAGAGATTTATCTCTTTATTAGAGTTTACTCTGTATTTAAAAAAGCACAATAAAAGCGAAAAAGATATAAAACTTATAATTTTAAAAGCTATACAACAAAAAGATTCAAGATTTATTTATAATCGAAAAGATAAAAAACTGTTGATTTTAAATGAAGATTTTTCTGATTTGATTTAAAAAAGAAGTGCTAAAAAGCACTCTTCTCCAGATACCCAAACACACCATAGATAAAGGTGCCTTGCTGTGTTCCCACCCTGGGGCATTGTCTTTAAAAACGATTGTAAAGGTCTAAAGAAGAGCATCAAAAGTACCTAGATACTCTTTGTGCTCATCTTTGAAGACTGCAATTATATCTTTACAAAACTTAAAACTTCTGTAAATATTTAAGTTACTAGGAAAGTTTCTAGGAGTATAATTCCGCTTTTAAAAATTATGTGAAAGAGAATAGAGTTGACAAAAGATTTTAATTTAGTTGGATTAGTATCCATCATCTTCGCCATGTTTATTTGGGGAAGTTCATTTATTGCACTAAAAGCAGCAATGGTAGATTTAGGTGAATATACTGTTATTTTTATAAGAATGGCTGCTGCATCATTGTGTTTTATATTTTTTATAAAAAGGTTTTTAAAATATGATTTCACAAAACGTGATATTCAATTAATCCTATTACTTGGGTTTTTTGAGCCGTGTTTATATTTTGTATTTGAAGCAAAGGCTTTATTGTATACTTCTGCTTCACAAGCAGGGATGATTACATCGCTTATGCCTTTAATGACAGCTATGGCAGCAGGTTACTTCTTAAAAGAGATTATCTCTAGGCAGTTGTTATTTGGTTCAGTTGTAGCTATGATAGGTGTTGTTTGGTTAAGTGTTCAAGCAACTACAACTGAGTCTGCACCAAATCCTATGCTTGGAAACTTCTTAGAGTTTTGTGCAATGGCTTGTGCCACAGGATATACTTTGGTTGCAAGATATTTAAGTGAGAAGTTTTCTGCACTGTTTATAACAGCAATTCAAGCATTTATTGGTTTTGTATTTTTCTTACCATTTTTTATTTTTGAGCTAAGTACAAAGGAGATGACTTTCTCTGTTGAAGCTATTTCTTGGTCTATTTATTTAGGTATAGTGGTTACCTTATTAGGATATGGGCTTTTTAACTTTGCTTTAACTAAAATAGAAGCGTCAAGAGCTGCAATGTTTGTAAATTTAATCCCAATTTTTACGCTTATTTTGGCTTTTTTAATTTTAGGAGAGAAGTTAACAACTACAGAGTTAGTAGCGAGTGCTACAATTTTATTTGGAGTTATAATTTCACAAATTACAGTAAAAAGATTTAAAAGAAGAAAGATTTGATTTATCTAACACTATTTATTTCAGCCTTTATTTCAGCAACCTTATTTCCTTTAGGAAGTGAGGCTTTGCTGGTTTATAATATCAATGAAGGCTATAATTTAGTGTATCTTCTAGCTTTTGCAACTGTAGGAAATGTTCTTGGGTCTTTACTTAACTATTTTATAGGATTAAAAGGCGAAGAGTATTTAGAAAAGAAATCATATTTAAAAGAAGAGAAAATAAAGAGGTATAAAGAGTTTTTTGATAAATATGGAGCTTACTCTTTACTTCTTTCTTGGGCACCTGTTATTGGTGACCCTTTGACTTTAATAGCAGGTGTTTTTAAATATGATTTAAAAAAGTTTTTATTCTTAGTTTTTATTGCTAAGTTTTTTAGGTATTTATTTTTAGCAATAGCAACTCTGTATTTTGTTAGTTAGTTTTTTCTATTGTTAGAAAAAAGTTCTTTAGAAAGCTTCTAATTTCCTCTATAGAGGTTGTTTCTTTTTCATTTAATAGTGAGATATGGAAAAAGCCTATAAATGAGTTTAATAAGCCTCTAGTTAAGTTTCTAGCCTCTTTTATAAAGAGTTCTTGTTTAATCCCCTCTTCTACAAGAGAATTTATAACTTCAAGGTGTTCTTCATATATCTTTTTTAAAAAGTTTTTAAAAGTCTCCTCTTCTTCATAATGGCTAAGTCCTGCAAAAATATTTAAAATAGTTCTATAGTTTTTAAACTCTTTTGTATAAACCATTGTAAAAAAACATTCAAACTTATCTTTTAAATTCTCTTTTTGTTTTACTTCTTTTTTGGTTTTCTCTTTCCATTGCTCATAAAGACCTTCTGTTAACTCTAAAATAATATCTTCTTTATTTTTGAAGTATTCATATAAAGTTCCTTTAGCAATATTTGATTGTTTTGCTAAAGAAGTTACAGTAAGGTTTTGATAGTTTGTATTTAAAAAGGCATCAAGGCACGACAGTGCCATGCACCGTCGTTTTTCTTGTTTTTCTTCTTTTGTCATTTATGACTCTTCACTCTTTTTTTTAGATAGCTTTGAAATAAGAATAAAGAACAGAGGAATAAATACAATTGCAATAAATGTTGCAGCTAACATTCCTCCAATAACTCCTGTACCAATTGAGTGTTTACTAGCAGCCCCTGCTCCATTACTAATAGCTAATGGTAAAACACCTACTGTAAAGGCTAAAGAAGTCATAATAATTGGTCTTAGTCTTACTTTTGCAGCTTCTAAAGCAGCATCAATTAAGTTGAAACCTTCTTTTTGTTTTTGAATAGCAAACTCTACAATTAAGATGGCATTTTTAGCTGCAAGACCTGCAAGAACTAAAAGTCCAATCTGGAAGTAGATATTGTTATCAAGTGCTCTTAAATTTGTTGCTAAAATTGCCCCAAATACTGCAAATGGAACAGCTAAAACAACTGAAATAGGAAGTAACCATCTTTCATATAAAGCACATAAAATTAAGAATAAGAAAACAAGTCCAAATACAAATGCCATAGCAGAACTTCCACCTACTTGTTTCTCTTGATAAGCTGAACCTGTCCAACTAATAGTATATCCAGATGGTAATACTTCATTTGCTACTTCTTCAATAGCTTTTAGAGCATCCCCAGAACTATATCCAGCTGCTGGTTGTCCTGATACTTTTGCTGCTTGGAAAAGGTTAAATCTTTCAACAATATCAGCACCAACTACTTTTTTATAAGAGATAAATGAGTTAATAGGAAGTAGTTCTCCATTGTTTGCTCTTACAAAAATCTCTTTAAAGTCTTCAATATTATTTCTATACTCAGAATCTGCTTGTAAATTTACTCTATATGTTCTTCCATATAAAGAGAAGTCATTTACATAAAAGCTTCCATATGTTGAAGTAATAGTGCTATAAATATCATTTAGGTTTACACCTTTTGCTTTTGCTTTTTCCACATCTACATCAACTTTATATTGAGGAATTGTTGCAGATAAAGATGTTCTAACACCAATTAGCTCTGGTCTAGTTTTTGCTTTTTCAAGTATTTGATTAACTACTTTTCCTAAGTCTTCAACACTACCACCAGTTCTATCTTGAACATACATATCAAATCCACCAGTAATACTCATCCCCATAATTGGAGGTGGAACAACGGCAAATGAGAAACCTTCACTTGTACCCATAAGTTGTTTAGAGAATTTTCCTAGAAGTGCTTGGGCACCCTGCTCTTCATTTGGTCTTTCACTCCAGTCTTTTAGTTTAATAATTGTTGCAACTGTATGTGTTCTTTGAGCTGATGTTGTAAAGTCATACCCTGCAAGAGTAATGATATTTGCAACATTCTCATCTTTTGAAACAATTGCATTTGTCTCTTCTGATAACTCTAAAGATTTTGATAAAGAGTAACCAGGAGGGTTAAATCCAAATACAAAAATAGTACCTTGGTCTTCTTGTGGAACAAGTCCAGTTTTCATAGATTTAAACATATCATATGAAACAAAAATAAGACCAGCATAAAGTAAAATAGATATTAAAGAGAATCTAATAGTCTTTTTAACTAAGTATGAATACCCTTCAGTTGCTTTATCAAACATGTTGTTAAACCATTTAAAGAAACCTTTTGGTTCATGTTTTCTATTTTTTAATATCTTTACACATAATGTTGGAGTTAATGTTAAAGCAACAAAACCAGAAATCATTACGGAAATAACAATAGTAATGGCAAACTGTCTATACATCTCTCCACTTAAACCACCCATAAAAGCAACAGGAATAAAGATAGCACCAAGAACTAAAATAATAGCAATTAAGGCTCCTGTAACTTCTTGCATGGCAATAAAGGCAGCTTCTTTAGGGGTTTTACCCTCTTCCATATGCCGTTCAATATTTTCAATTACAATAATGGCATCATCAACAACAATACCAATAGCTAATACAAGTCCAAATAGTGTTAGTAAGTTGATACTAAAACCTAAAACATACATACCAGCAAAAGCACCTACAATTGAAATAGGAACTGCAATAAATGGAATTACTGTAGCTCTCCAGTTTTGTAAGAATAAATACATAATTAAAATAACTAGAATTAAAGCTTCAATAAAAGTTTTTACAACCTCTTCAATAGAAGCAGAAATAAAATCTGTACTATCATATGGAATACTATAAGTCATATCTTGAGGGAAGTTCTTTTGAGCTTCTTCTAAAGATCTTTTAATAGCATCTGCTGTTTCAAGTGCATTTGCACCACTTTGTAAGAAAATACCAATAGGAATAGATGCTGCATTGTTTAATCTTGTTTCAACACTATAATCAGCTGCTCCAAGTTCAATAGAAGCTACATCTTTTAGTTTTAAACTACTTCCATCTTCGTTTGCTCTAATAACAATATCACCAAATTGATTTGCATTTTCAAATCTTTTTGGAGTTTGAATTGTATATGTGTACATCTGTTTATTTGCAATTGGTTCTGCTGCAATTTTACCTGCTGCATATTGGTTGTTTTGCTCTTTAATTGCGGCAATTACATCTGTTGTAGCAAGTGAGTATTTAGATAATTTACTTGGGTCCATCCAGATTCTAATAGAGTAATCTTTTGCACCAAAGATAATAGCATCCCCTACTCCATTTACCCTTTTTAACGATTCAACCATATTTAAAAGAGCATAGTTTGATAAGTATACTGAGTCATAAGTATCATTTGGAGATTGAAGCATAATAAACATAAGAATACTTGGACTTCTTTCCCCTACAACAACACCTTGTCTTTGTACTTGTTCTGGCATTTTTGCTAAGGCTGCTTGAACTCTATTGTTTACATCAATCTTTGCAGAGTCTGGGTCAGTTCCAACTTCAAAAAATACATTAATATTTAATCTTCCACTATCTTCTGCAACTGAGTTCATATAAAGCATATTTTTTGCACCATTGATTTTCTCTTCTAAAGGTGCAGCAACAGTTTTTGCAATAGTATCAGCACTTGCTCCTGGATATGAAGTACTTACAATAATTTGAGGTGGTAAAACTCTTGGGTATTGTTCAATTGGTAGATTGAACATAGAGATTAATCCAGTAAGGAATATTACGATAGATAACACACCTGCGAATACTGGTTTTTTTATAAAAAATGAAGAAATCATAACTATTTCTCTTTATTTACAATTTGAACTTTTGTATTAGGTCTTAGTTTTGCAAGGTTACTAATTACAATTTGTTCATTTACTTTTAAACCATCTTTTATAACTATTCCTTTTTCAACTAAACTTCCAGTTTTTACAGGTCTAACTTTTGCAATGTTATTTTCATCAAGTACATAAACCATGCTTGTTTTTGCAGTTTTTAATACAGCATTTTCAGGAATAATAAAAACCTCACCTAAAGAAAGATTTGTTAGTTCAACTTTTGTAAAGTTACCTACAACAAGCTCATTATTAGGGTTTTTAAACTTAGCTCTTAAAAGTAAAGTATCAGTATTTGAATCAATAGTTGGAGCTATGAAATCTATCTCGCCACTATTATAACTTTTACCATTAGCAAGTAAGTTAACTTTTACTTTATTAGCTCTAATTTGACCAAGGAAACTATCCATATCATCTTTTGGTAAAGAGAACTCAGCATGAATAGGGTTTGTATTTGTGATAGTTATTAAGTGTGAATTTGCAGCACTTGAACCTACTAAATCCCCAATACTATGTTTTTTAAGACCAACAATTCCATCAATTGGAGCTTTTACATTTGTATAGTTTAAATTAATTTGAGCCTCTTTTAATGCTGCTTTTGAGCTTTCATATTGAAATGTATAGTCATCAAAAGTTTGATTACTAATAGATTTTGATTTAAATAAAGCCTTAGCTCTTTCATAATCTTTTTTTGCTTTTGTAAAGTTTGCTTTTTTCATATTTAGGTTTGCTAAATAGATATCTGGCTCAATTTTATAAAGCATTGTTCCTTTTTTTACAAAATCACCTTCATTGAAGTACTTCTTTTCTAATGCCCCAGAAACTCTAGCCATAATATCTACTTGCTCATACGCTTTTAAAATAGTTGGGTAAGTTTTGTTTGTTGTATTATTCTCTTTATTTACTTTAAAAACTTGAACAGGTAAGGCAGGTTTCTGAGGTGAAGTTTGTTGTTTTGTGTCCTTTGCTTCCCCTTGAAAACATCCTGTAAAACCTACAACAGCAATAGTTGTAAGTAGTAATATTTTTTTACTCGTTGATTTTATCATCTAATATAATCCTTTAAATTTTCTCCACTGTGGTAGATAATATTTGCTTTTTTTATTTCTAAGTCATATTTTGCAAACTCTAATAGACTCATTGCATCGTATTTTTCACTTAAAGCTTCAAGATATGCAACATTTTCAATTAAACCATTTTCATATTTTGATTTAATTACTTCATAGGCACTTGTTGCAGCTTTTAAACTCGCATTTGCTGATTTTACTTTTAGTTTTGCAATATTAAATGCTCTTTGAGCTAATTGTAAATCAGTGTTTGCTCTATTTCTTTCATACTCATATCTAGATTTTAGACTTAAGTATTTTTTGTATTGTGCTTCATATCTATTTTTTGTTTCTCCAAAAGAGAAAAGGTTCCACTTCATATTTACAGAAAATATGTTTTGGTCTTCAATAGATTCATAGGCAGAATTGTCGTAGTTGTAGTCATAGTCTGTATATGTGTTGTCTAAAGTGATAGTAGGAAGGTAACCACTTTTTTCAATTTTTGCATTATCAAACTGTGCTTTTACATCATACTCTAAAGCTTTGATATCTGCTCTTTGAGAGTCTTGTGTTACTTGATAATCTTTTATCATAGAACCTTCTGAGATAGATATTTTTTTTCCAGTTATATACTCAAGGTTAAATAAAATAGTTTGTAAATCAAGTTCAATTGAGTGTAGGTTTACATTTTCACTCTCTACTCTTGAAATGATTTTTTCTACTTCATCTTTAGTTGTACTTCCAACAGCTAAAAACTTAGATAGTCTCTCTTCTTGTGCCTTTAATTGGTCTATTTGCTTTAATTTTGCTTCTTTTTGAGCTAATAAAGCAAGATAGTTAAAGTAATAAGATGAAACATCTAAAGCAATTTGGTTTTTTGATGAATTTAAGCTCTCTTGAGAACTTTTGATGTTACTTCTATATCTGCTAAAAGTATTCGATCTTTTATTTCCATCATATAAAACAAAATTTATGCTTGCTGAACTTCTTATTCCATCATTTGGAACACTTGGTGTTTCTTCATTTGTATTTGAATAAGTAGCACTTACATCTAGTTTTGGGTAGTAAGAACTCTTTACACTTTCATACTCTTTTTTTATTGAGTCTGTATCATATTCATAAGAGTTGATAAGTTGATTTTTTAATGATAACTCAACTAACTCATCTAGGTTTTGACCTAATAAAATAAGAGGTAAAAACATTGCTAATATTGATTTTTTCAAATAGCCTCCTTTTATCTTTCCAGAAAGATATCATATAAAAACTTAAAACTATCTTTCTAGAAAGATAAAAGATTTTAATTAACTTTGTGTTAAAATTCTTTCATGGATAAACAATATATAGAAAAATTTTTTGAAAATATGAAGCAAAAAGAGGGTTATGATGTGTTTAATATCTCATTGCCTATTACTTTAATTTACAAACATAACTTTAATAAGAATGAGCAAATGTTTAAACAAAAGTATAATTTGATTCATTCAGATGTGGATGTTTTGGCTTCTTTATACTTTAATGGTAAAGAGTTATCACCAACAGAGTTATACTCAGCTATTATCTTTTCTTCAGGAGGAATGACAAAGGTTCTTAAAAAGTTAGAGTCTTTAGGTTATATCTCTAGACAAGCAAACCCAAACGACAAAAGAAGTATGCTTGTTAAGTTAGAAGTGAAAGGTGAAAAGGTTTTACTTGATTGTTTAGATGATTTAATAGAGTTAAAAAAAGAGACCTATGAAGCATTAACTGAACAAGATAAAGAGGATTTAAAAAGAATTTTACAGAAAGTTACTCTAAGTCTTTCATAAAATGTATACAAAGTATACTACTAACTTATAATATAAGCAGATTTCTTAAGGAGGCTTTTAAAGAAGTTATAATAAATTTTAATACTAAATTTACTTAGGAATTAAAATGTGCTTTAAAAGAGTTTTTCTATTTTTTTTACTTTTCCTTTCAACTCTTTACGCACAAGCTTTTAATAAAGCAGAAAAACAGTGGATTTCCCAAAACCCAGTAGTCTCAATCTCTATGCTTAATAACTTTGAACCCTTTTCCTATGAGTTAAGAAATAAACATAAGGGTTTTTCTTTAGATGTTTTAAAAAGAGTAGAAGAGATAAGCGGTTTAAAATTTAAAGTAGAGACCACGAGATGGTCTGATGCTCTATCTGAGTTCAAAGAAAATAAAGTAGATGTAATAGCTGATATCTCTTTTACTGAAGAAAGAACAAAATACGCAGCATATACAAGTGCTTATTATGAAATACCAACTTTTATTTTCGGACTAAAATCAAATAAAGAATATAAAAATAATGATAGTTTAATAGGTAAAACTATTGCAGTCACAAGAAGTACCTTCTATGTAAAGCAGCTAAAAGAGCTTGGTATGAAGGTTTTAGAATTAGATACAAGTTTTGAAAAAGCTCAAGCTGTAGTTACAGGAAAAGCTGACTATTTCTTAGCTTCATATACAACAGGACAAAAAGCAATAAGTGATAATACTTTTTATACATTACAAGTACTTGGAGAGTTTACTGCTATTAAAAAAGAAGACCTAAGATTTGCAACCCATAAAGAGAACTCTATTTTAAGAGATATTCTAGAAAAGTCTTTAAAAAGAATAGAACCAGAGGAGTTCTCTTATTTAGCAAAGAAATGGATAAACAATAACAGATTTGATAGCCAAATAGATTTTACAGCAGAGGAAGTAGCTTTTATAAGAGATAATCCAATAGTAAAATATAGTGAAGTAAACTGGAAGCCTTTATCAATTATCGAAGACAATAGGATGAAAGGTATTATGGGAGAGTATTTAGATCTTGTTGCTCAAAGAACAGGTTTAAAGTTTGAGTTTGTCCCTTCAAAATCTTGGCCCCATGTTTTAGAACAGTTCAAAGAGGGAAAAATTGACATAGTTCCTGGAGTTGGTTCAAGTCCCCAAGAAAAACAGCTTGGCCTAATCTCAAATAGATACGCAAAATATCCTTTTGTAATAGTAACCGATGATAGATATACTTATTTAGAGAGTTTAATGGATTTAAAAGATGCCGTAGTTGCAGTTCCTAAATCCTATACAAGTTATAACTTTATAGTAAAAAACTATCCTGAGATGAATCTTCTAATAACAGAAGATATTCCAGAAGCTTTAATTGCTGTTGAAAATGGAAAAGCAGACGCTTTTGTAGGGCATATTGCAACTTCTTTATATTATATTTCAGAACTGCACCTAAAGAATTTAAAGGTTGCAGGAACTGCAATTTTTGATATAGAACATCACTATTTAATACAAAAAGATATGCCTTTATTACTTTCAATAATCAATAAAGCCTTTAATTCTATCTCTTTACAAGAGAGAAAAGATATAAATGCAAACTGGATTCAAACAACTGTTGTTGAAAAAAAGATTGATTATAAGTTAGTATTTTTAGTTTTCTTTTCTTTTATAATTATTCTAGCTGTTTTTGTTTATAGGCAAAACATATTAAAAAAATATAATGAAAGATTAAAAGATTCATATGCAGATATAGAAAGTATTATGAATTCAACTATGGAAGCTATTTTAATCACTGAAAATAGAAAGTGTATTGAAGTAAATGATTCTGCAGTAAAACTTTTTGGTTACTCATCTAAAGAAGAGATGATAGGGCAAGATTTATTAAATTTTATAGCAAAAGATTATAGAAAACTTGTAAAAAGTAAAATTACCGCAACTGTAAAAGAGCCATATGAGTTAGAAATTTTAACTGCAAAAGGAAAAAATATCCAAACACTAGGGAAGGGTGCGAACCTAAAGCTTAGTGGTAAAAATGTAAGAATCTCTTCAATCATTGATATTACAGATATAAAGAGTAAAGAAAGACTTTTAATAGAGCAGTCAAAAATGGCAGCTTTAGGTGAGATGATAGGACATATTGCCCATCAATGGAGGCAGCCTTTAAGTGTGATTACTGTTGTTGCTACTAGTTGGGAAGTTTATGATGAATTAGGAACCTTAGATAAGAAAAAAGTTTTAGAAGAGGGGAAACTTATCTTATCAAATGCTAAATATTTATCTCAAACAATTGATGATTTCAGGCAGTTTATAAAAGGTGAAAACTCATCATCTAAATTTAATGTAAAAGATTTAATTGGCAATCTAACAAGGCTTGTAAATCCTTCTATTCAAAATGAACAAATAACTTTAGTTTTAAATAATAGTATAGATAGAGAATTATTAGGTGGACAAAATAATCTTCTTCAAGCTTTAATAAATATTATTAATAATTCTATTGATGCGTTAAAACAACAAAAAAATGAAAAATTTATATTCTTAGATGTAAAAGAAAATGAAGATAAAAAAGTTCAAATAATTATAAAAGATAATGCAGGTGGAATTGATAAAAATATAATAGACAAAATATTTGAACCTTATTTTACAACTAAGCACCAGTCACAAGGTACAGGGCTTGGACTTTATATGACTTATAGTATTATAGAAAAAGCAAATGCTTCAATAAAAGTTGAAAATTG
>AZIE01001516.1_pt1 | contig 14194 bp, 13 predicted proteins | sample 359081 | NCBI WGS metagenome assembly AZIE01 (sample SAMN02429713, study PRJNA222661) | marine sediment metagenome | biome: Sediment sample; isolation source: sample MGS-MCh from oil contaminated site at the lagoon of Mar Chica... | place: Morocco: Mar Chica | collected 2012-07-20 | depth 32 m m | reverse complement strand
AAGTATGAGTCAATATTATCTATCTTGTTAGCATTTACAATCCAAATACCAATATCTTTTTCATCATTTTCTTGAGAGAAGTATTTTTCAAAAAGATAAGTTTGAACATTTATTCCACACTCTTCTTTAAACTCTCTTTTTGCACACTCTTTTGCATTTTCACCTTTTAAGATAACACCTTTAAGGCATCCCCATCTATCAAGACTCTTTACAGACTTGCAAAGTAGAACTTTTATACTCTTATTCTCTATTTTATATAATAAAATTCCATATGCTTTAATTTTACCCATTCTTCTTTCTCTTCTTATAAATAATATATGTACCACTAAACCACAAGAATAAAGGTAATAACAACGATAATTCTGGCTTAATTACACCACTATTTGAGAATTTATACAGCATAAAAAAGAATCCCCAAATAACTAATGTACCAAATATCGTTAATGATGTATAACTACCTACATTAAAAAATCTTCGATTTAAAGAAGTATATATAAATATTATCATAATTAAAGGTAAAATAAAAAACGGAATAAATAGTTCATAATAAATTGCTGCTCTGATTTTATCAGTATTTACACCTTGTTTTTCTAATAAAGAAAGAGCTGAAACTGCATCCATAATAGAGAAGTTTGATTTCTCTTCATATACATTGTCAAGAATCTTAGGCTTAAACCCTTCTAGAGTATTTAAAAACTTTTCATATCTAACTTCTAGTTTAGAAGTTTCAAAGTTCATTTCTTTAGGTTTTTTAACTATTTTTGCATCAACAACATACCATTTATTATTTTGGAAATATGCTTTTTTTGCAATTATAGTTTCCACTAAATCTCTATCTTCAACTTTATAAATATGAATATCTTCTGCTTCTTTTCTTAAAGGATGAAGCTTTTTAAAATAGATAAAATTGTTGTCATATTTTAAGAAAATATCTGATTTTGTACTTGAGAAATAGTTTCCATCAAGTATCTTTTTCTTTTGTTCATAAGAGTATGCTAGAGGAGTTGTTTGAATAGCAATTAAAACAGTTAATAAAATAAAAGAGATTATAACTACAGGTAAATAGATATTAACTCTTTTTGCTCCTAAAGATGAAAAAGCAACTAACTCGTTGTTTCTAACAAAGATTACTAAAGTAACAATCCACCCAAATACTAAAGAGAGTGGTAAAGTTAATGTTAGTGTAAAAAAACTATTATACATAAGATATAAAAGTTGTAAGTTGGCAGAATCAGGTAAATCTTTTGAATTTTGTAAAAAGTCCATTCCCACAAAAAATAGTTGTAGGGACATTAGTACAATAATAAAATTAATTAGGTATTTTCTTAGAATATATTTTGTTATTATGCTCATATTATTATTTCAATGTAAATTTAGATTTTACTTCGTCAATTTCTTCACTTTTTAGTGCTTCAATTGCCTTAATAGTATGAGTGATTATACCTTCTAATTTATTTAATTCCTCTTTTGAAAAGTTCGATAATACATAATTTGCAACTTGAGATTTATCTTCTGGTTTTCCTATACCAATTCTTACTCGAATATAGTCTTTTCCAATATGTGAATCTAATGACCTTAATCCATTATGTCCACCATGACCACCACCTACTTTAAACTTTACAGTTCCAAATGGTAAATCTAAATCATCATGAATAACAATTATGTCTTCTATATCAATTTTATAATAATCTTTGATAGCAACAACTGCTTGTCCAGAGTTGTTCATGTAAGTTGTTGGTTTAACGTATAAGTTATAACCAGCTTTTAAAACATCAGCTTTGAAGTTTGATTTGTTTATATTTGAAAATTGTAGGCTTTTAGTTATTTCATCAATAACTAAAAAACCTACATTGTGTCTAGTTAATTGGTATTGTTCACCAATATTGCCAAGACCTACTATTAAATGCATTATTAACCTAAGATTACTTAGCTTTAATTACACCTACGATTGGTACTCTTGGGTCTAAGAAACATTGAACACCTTCTGGTAATTCTAAGTCTCTAACTAGAATGTTATCACCAGTATCAAGATCAGAAATTTCTAAATGGAAAGACTCTGGTAAGTTTTCAATTGTAGATTTAACTGGAACTCTATTTTTGTGATAAATGAATAGACCTTTATTTTTAAGACCTTTTGGTGTACCTTCTACAGTTACTGGAACTTTATAAGTAGTTTTAACACCTGGTTGTGCAACCATTAAATCAACATGTAATAAATCAGAAGTGATTGGACATTTTTGATATTCTTGTACTACAACTTTGATTTGATTTCCACCAACGTTTACATCAAATGCAAGTGTTGATTTATTTCTTAAAAATTTAATGAATTCATTCTTTTTGAATGCTGCATTAACGTTTTCTAAACCTTTTCCGTAGATATTTGCAATTAAGAAACCATCTCTTCTTAAAGTTTTAGTTGCTTGTTTTGTCATACTATCTCTTACGATACCCTCTAACATAACATTTCCTTTGTTTTAAATTTGAACGCGAATTGTACTTAAAATTATATTAAGATTTGTTTAAGAAGTTTATTTTATATTCTTTATGTAGTAGTATAATGATTTTAACTCTTCATTTGTCATAAAATATGTTGGCATTACTTTTGATTCTGTTTTATCAGATCTTAATTTGTCTAAAAAAACTTCAAAGCTTACATTATTTATAGCAGGTGCTACAATTTTTTTCTCAACTAGTTTTTTTGTTTTCTTATCAAACTCTTTGTATTTTGCTATTATAACTGGTTTGTTTCCTTTTCCATGACATTTTATACACCCTACTCCCCTAGGATTTTCGTATAACATTGCTCCATATTCAAACCTAGTTATAAATGAATTATCTAAACTATTTGCAAAGATAAAACTTGTCATAACTAAAACAAAAGATATAAACTTCAATATAAGCCTTTATTATGTAATTCTATATTAAAAAGATTTTAGATATTATACTAGCTTAAAATTAAATAGATATGAGGCTATAACCCAATGACACTACTTGATGGAAAAGCATTATCAAATAAAATCAAAGAAGAAGTAAGAGTTGAAGTTGAAAAACTTAAAAATGAACAAAATATCACTCCAGGACTAGCTGTAGTTCTAGTTGGTGACGATGCAGCAAGTGCAACTTATGTAAATAGTAAACATAAATCATGTGAAGCTGCTGGTATTTATTCAGAAGTTCACACAAGAGATTCTTCAACAACTCAAGAAGAGTTACTAGAATTAATTGAAAAAATGAACAATGACCCAAAACTTGATGGTATTTTAGTTCAACTACCATTACCAAAACACATTGATACTACTACTGTTTTAGAAGCGATTAATCCTTTAAAAGATGTAGATGGATTCCACCCATACAATGTAGGAAGAATGGTTTCAAACTTAGATTCATTTTTACCTGCTACACCATTTGGTGTAATGAGAATGTTCGAAGAGTATGGTATTGAACTATCTGGAAAAAATGCAGTTGTAATTGGTTCATCTGATATTGTTGGAAAACCAATGGCATCACTTTTAATCAATGCAAAAGCTACAGTTACAGTTTGTAACTCTAGAACAAAAGACTTAAGCGCTCATACAAAAGCTGCTGATATTGTAATTATTGCTGTTGGTGTTCCACACTTACTAAAAGGTGATATGTTAAAAGAAGGTGCAGTTGTTATTGATGTTGGTATCAATAGACTTGACACTGGAAAGTTAACAGGGGATGCTGATTTTGAAGATTGTAAAGAGAAATGTACACATATTACTCCTGTTCCAGGTGGAGTTGGACCAATGACTATTGGTATGCTTCTAAAAAACACACTTAAAGCTGCATATCAAAGAGACAAAAGAGAAAGTAAATAATGCTAAGAAAACTATATAACTGGTCTTCTTCTTGGACTGGTACAATTGTAATTGTATTAACAATTATATTTTTTGTTGCACAAGCATTTGTTATTCCAAGTGGAAGTATGAAAAATACTCTTCTTATAGGTGATATGCTTTTTGTTAAAAAGTTTTCTTATGGTATTCCAGTTCCAAGAATTCCTTGGATTGAAGTACAAGTATTACCTGATTTTAAAGGAAATGGTCACTTAATTGAAGGTGATAGACCTAAAAGAGGTGATATTGTTGTATTTAGATACCCAAATAATGACAATATTCACTATGTAAAAAGAGCAGTTGCTCTTCCTGGTGATATTGTTGCACTAAAAGAAAAACATCTATTTTTACACCCAAGAGAAGGTAATGATTTCGTAAGGGAAAACTATCCAAAAGAAAAAATTATTGAAACTGGTGGAAAACTTTTTGTAGTAGATCCATATAGAGATGAACACCCAGGAATTCACAATGACCCAAGTGTAAAAAGAGACGGATTACAACCATATCAACTATTTGATATGATGCCTATAAAAATCCCAGAAGATGAGTTCTTCATGATGGGTGATAATAGAGACCACTCAAATGACTCTAGATTTTGGGGAACTGTTAACTATAAATTTATAGTAGGAAAACCTTGGTTTATCTATTTCTCTTGGGATGAGAACAAAGAAGTTAGATGGGACAGAGTATTTAGAACAGTAGAGTCTTTAGAAGAAGACATGCATGGAAAAGAGTTAGAAATTAATCACGAAAAAGGAATATACTAAATGAAATACTTTATTGCAGCAGATCACGCAGGTATTGATTTCAAAGCTTTCGTAAAAGAGCTATTTGAAGCAAGAGGACACGAAGTAATTGACTTAGGACCAAATACAAAAGATAGAGTTGATTATCCAGACTTTGCAGCAAAACTATGTAAAGAAGTATTAGCAAATGAAAATAGCAAAGGTGTTTTAATTTGTGGTTCAGGAATTGGAATGTCAATGGCAGCTAATAAGTTTGATGGAATTAGAGCTGCACTTTGTCACAATGAATACTCTGCAAAAATGGCAAGAGAGCACAATGATGCAAATGTACTTTGTTTAGGTGAAAGAGTTTCAGGTCCTGGAATGATTGAATCAATTATTGATGCATGGAATTCATCTTCTTTTGAAGGTGGAAGACATGAAGGTAGAGTTGAAAAAATAAATAACCTATTTGGTTCTTGTAGAGTATAAAAAATGCATGAACCTTGGGTAGCCTATGTCGTCGTCGGTGTGGTCGTCGCACTGATGATGCTAGGAAAAAAAATGATCTTCTTTGGCGATGACTCAAAAAACAAAAAGGATGATTGATGATAAATCCAAAAATAATTGATTATATCTTCTCTTCTGCATCTATTCAAAGATGGAATGACTACCCAAGAATGGTTGAGCTTGTAGAGCTTGACAAACAAGCCCACAAATTTATTATCGCTTACTTTATCGCAAAATTTGAAAAAGACATAAACTATACTCACTTAATAGAAGCTGGTGTTTTTGAGTTTTTAAGACGTGTAGTTGTAACTGACATAAGACCTGATGTTTTTAGAAATGCCTTACAAAAAAGAGCAAAAGAGATTAACTCTTGGGTAATTGCAAATTTAAAAGACTCTTTACAAAATATAGATAATGGTATTTTTCTTCAAAAATTTGAAGACTATTTAAACAATCCTAATATGTATAAAAAAGAGAGATTTATACTAAAAGCAGCTTCATATCTTTCTACTAAATGGGAGTTTTCTATTGTATATCAAACTTCACAATTTCTTTCAGATATTGAAGATGTTAAAAAAAGTGTTGAAGAAGAGATTGAAGACTATTATGAATTAATTGGTGTTAGAAAAATTGCACTAAATAAAAAGCTTGCAAAAATAGTTGACTTAAGTGGAAGACTTAGGTTTCAAAAAAGATGGGCACAAACTCCAAGAGTTCCAGAAACTTCTGTATTAGGTCATATGCTTACTGTTGCTATTTTTTCTTACTTCTATTCACTTGAAGTAAATGCTTGTGATAAAAGATTAGAAAACAACTTTTTTGTTTCGCTTTTCCATGATTTACCGGAAGCTTTAACTAGAGATATAATTACTCCTGTAAAATACTCAGTTGATGATTTATCAGATATTATTGCTGAGTATGAAATCAAAAAAATCAATGATGAGATACTACCAAATATTCCAGACTCTATTCATGATGAGTTTTGCTACATACTTGGAATGTTTGAAGAACATAAAGATGAGTTTGAAAATAGAATCTATGAAGATGGAAAATCAAAACTTGTTGATGATGTCTCAAAATACAATATGGATAAATACAATGCAATTGATGGTGTTGCACTTAAGCAGTGTGATAAACTTTCTGCCTTTGTTGAAGCATCTCTTTCTATCTCCCATGGTATTAAATCAAAAGAGTTAGTAAATGGTAAAAAGCAGATAATGAAATCCTTCAAAAAAGTTCAAGGTGTAGACTTTGAAACTATTGCTAAAAAAATTGATGAAGAGTTCTGTACAACAGGACAAACACAAGTAAGAATGGATTTTGATTAATTTTTATACAAAATTTTTCTAAAAATGATTGACTCTTTTAAAAATATTAGTTACCATCTAATATAAACTTTTTAAAGGGGCTTTCAAATGAGTTTTTTTAACTTCTTTATTTTAAAAATCAACCATACAATTTGTTTCGCTCTAAACTTATGTAAAAACATTTATATAAGTAATCACCCTATTAAATATATTCAAAACTTACTAGTTCAAGAAAAAAGCCTTATTATTATCGCCAGATAGACCCTTCCTACAATTGATTACAATAAAAAATTAATTGTCTATTGGAATAACTAATTTGCATATTAATTATCAAATTAGAATGGGTCTTTTCAAATACTATAAAACAAATAAAAAATTTAAAAAAGGATCTAAAATGGCAAATGAAACAATAACTTTTGAAAAAAATGAATCAGAGATTAGAGCATATTGTAGAGCAGTTCCAACTGTATTTAAAAAGTCAAAAAATGCTGTTATGACAGATGAAAATGACAAAGAGTTTGTTGACTTCTTTGCAGGTGCAGGGGTTTTAAACTTTGGACACAATAACCCTAAAATGCAAGAAGCAATTATAGATTTTATTCAAAGAGATGGAGTTGTTCACTCTTTAGATATGTTTACAGATGTAAAAAGAGAGTTTATTGACACGTTTGTTGAAACAATTTTAAAACCACGTGGATGGGAAGATAGAAAACTTCAATTTACAGGACCAACTGGAACAAATGCAGTTGAAGGGGCATTGAAACTTGCAAGAAAAGTTACAGGAAGAACAGAAGTTGTTGCCTTTAATAGAGGATTTCATGGAATGACACTTGGAGCTTTAGCTTGTACAGCTAATAATGCTTTTAGAAGTAGCTCAGGTGTTCCTTTAACTCATGTTATTAGAGATACGTTCAATGATATGGAAGCTTTAGAAAACTTACGACAAAAAATGTTTGATTTAGCATCAGGAATGCTTCCTCCAGCAGCATTTATTGTTGAGCCTGTTCAAGCAGAAGGTGGTGTTAGAGTTGCTACAAAAGAGTGGCTACAAGGTGTTCAAAAACTAGCAAATGATACAGGGGCACTATTTATTCTTGATAGTATTCAATGTGGTAGTGGAAGATGTGGTAGTTACTTTAGTTTTGATGACCTTGACATTGACCCAGATATTATTATTTTAGCAAAAGGTCTTGGTGGTCTTGGAACTCCTATTGGCATGTTAATTAATAAACCTGAAGTAGATAAAGCTTGGAGTCCGGGACAACATACTGGAACATTTAGAGGGCAAGGGCTATCTTTTGTTGCTGGTAAAGTTGGTATTGAATACTTTAAAGATGAAGAGTTTAACAATGAAACAAAAAGAAAAGGAAATATTATTAGAGAAGTTTTAGATGAACTAAACTCTAAATACTCAAAAGTAGTTGATGTAAGACAAAAAGGGATGATGCTTGCAATCGAGTTTGATAGTGCTGATACAGTTAAGGAAATAACTGCAAACTGCTACAAAAATGGCTTAATCATTGCAGCTTGCTCAACGGGAGAGATTATTAAATTTATTCCACCTTTAACAATTGAAGATGATGTTTTAAATGAAGGTCTAAATAGATTTGTTGCTTCAGTAGAAGCAGTTTTAGGATAAAAGCAACTCGTTGCTTCCTTTAGGATTTGTTTCTTTAGATGAGATTTATTCTCATCGCTAAAAGAAAATATAAATAAATTTAGGTCCCTTAAAAACTGGGACATTTTTTAAGGATAGAAAAATGGGATACAGCAATACACACTTTAAATCAATCAATCCATATACACAAGAGACTGTATATGAAATAAAAATGCATACACTACAAGAAGCAAGAGAAATATTAGAAAAAGCCCAAGATGTTTTTGAAACAACTTGGGAAGATACAAGTTATGAAAAAAGAGCAGAACTTTTAAATGCTGTAGCTAAAGAGATGAAAGATAATCTTGACTACTATGCTCTTCCTATGACAGAAGAGATGGGAAAACCTATCAATGAAGCAAGAGGTGAAGTAAACAAAGCTGCATGGGCAGCAGAACACTATGCACAGTTTGGTGAGGACTATTTAAAAACTGAATTTTTAGAATCTGATGCAACTGAAAGTTATGTTCAATATCTACCATTAGGTGTAACTTTAGGTATTTTACCTTGGAATGCGCCATTTTGGTTAGCCTTTAGATATTTAGCACCTGCACTTATGTCTGGAAATGCTTGTGTTATGAAACATGATTCCCACACTCCACTTTGTGCAGTTAGAATCATTGAGGCCTTTGAAAAAGCTGGAGCGCCTAAAAATCTAGTTCAAAACTTAGTTGTTGGACATGAAAGCTTAGAATCAGTTATTAGAAATCCTATTGTAAAAGGTGTATCTTTAACTGGTTCATCAAAAGCAGGTGCAAGTGTTGGTGCTATAGCAGGAAGTGAAATAAAACCAGTAGTTTTAGAATTAGGTGGAAGTGACCCAGCTATTGTATTAGCTGATACAAGTGATTTAGCAAAAGCTGCTGATACTATTGTACTTTCAAGATATATCAATGCAGGTCAATCTTGTATTGCAGCAAAAAGAATTATAGTAGAAGAGCCAATTTATGAAGAGTTTATAGAGCTTTTAAAAACAAGATTTGAAAAACTAAAACTTGGTGATCCAAAAGATGAATCAACAACTATTGGACCAATAGCTAGACGTGAGTTAGTTGAAGAAATGCACAATCAAGTAGATAGATCTATACAAGCTGGGGCTAGACTTGTTTTAGGAGGACAAAGACATGAAGGTCAAGGCTTCTTCTTCCCTGTAACAATGCTTGTAGATGTGAACCCTGGAATGGTAGTATCATGCCAAGAAACATTTGGACCAATTGCAGCAGTTATAAAAGCAAAAGATGAAAAAGAAGCTATAAAAATAGCAAACGATACAGAGTATGGTCTTGGTGGTTCAATCTGGACAGGAGATGTTGAAAAAGGGAAAAAACTAGCAAGGAAGATTGTTACAGGACAAGTTTCTGTAAATGGTATTGTTAAATCAGATCCTAGACTTCCAAGTGGAGGGGTAAAAAAATCAGGTCTAGGAAAAGAGTTAGGACCACATGGTATTAAGATGTTTGTAAATACTCAACAAGTATGGGTAGGTCCAGTCAAATAGACTTATAATAAAAGGAAGAACTATGCAAGCAAAATTACCTTTTACTAAAAAAGAGTATATTCAAAGAATCAGAAAAGTAAAAGCAATGATGCAACAAAGAAGAATTGATGTTTTACTTGCTACTGACCCAGGAAATATGAACTGGCTTACAGGATATGATGGATGGTCTTTTTATGTTCATCAAGGAGTAATAATCAGTTCTTGATGAAGAAGAGCCTATTTGGTTTGGAAGACTTATGGATAGAAATGCAGCATTAATAAAATGCTACATGAAAGAAGATAACTTATATGGCTATCCTGAAAAATATGTACAAAACCTAGATGAACACCCAATGACTTGGATTGGAGAAAATATTATCAATAAAAAAGGTTGGGGAAAAGTAAATATTGCAACAGAAAGAGATAACTATTACTATTCAGCAGAAGCACACTTTAGATTAATGGCAACTCTTCCAAATGCAAACTTTATAAATGCAAACAATCTAGTAAATTGGGCAAGGGGCAAAAAGAGTAAAAAAGAGATTGAGTATATGAAAATTGCAGGAAGAATCACTCAAAAAATACATCAAAGAGTTCTTGATATTGTAAGAGTTGGAATTCCAAAAAGTCATGTTGTATCACAAATCTATGAAACAGCAATTGAAGGAGTTGATGGTTTTGGAGGAGACTACCCTTCTATCGTTCCCCTCCTTCCATCAGGGCCAGATGCCTCAGCCTCTCATATTACATGGGATGATAGACCTTTTAAAAGAAAAGAAGCAACATTTTTTGAGATATCAGGCTGTTATAAAAGATACCATGCACCAATGTCAAGAACAATTTTTATGGGAAAACCTGAACAAAAGTTTCTTGATGCCCAAAATGCTTTACAAGAAGCTATTCATGCAGGATTAGAAGAAGCAAAGCCAGGAAATAGAACCTGTGACATAGCAAATGCTGTAGACAAAATAATGAAAAAATTTGGAATAGATAGAAATGGTGCAAGATGTGGCTATCCAATTGGAGTTAGTTATCCACCAGATTGGGGTGAGAGAACTTGCAGTTTAAGAGCTTCAGATTTAACAGTTTTAGAAGCAGGTATGACCTTTCACTTTATGCCAGGGATTTGGCAAGACGATTGGGGAATGGAGATTACGGAGAGTATTCTAATTACAGATGATGGAGTAGAAACACTATGTGATTTTCCAAGAAAGCTATTCATAAAATGATATACTTGGATTAATAAAAAAGGAGTTATTATGTATAAAAATTTTGATGAAGTAATAGATTATGCAATAAATTTTAGACATAATTTACATAAAAACCCTGAATTGAAATGGGAAGAAACCAATACTGCAAAAAATATAAGAGAAGTTTTAGAACAACATGGAATTCCTTTTAAAACCTATGCAAATACAGGAACAGTTGGATTACTAGCTCAAGATAAAAAGGGGCCTCATATTGCCTTAAGAGGAGATATTGATGCCTTACCTTTAGAAGAGAAAACTGATGTATCTTATAAATCACAAAAGCCTCAATGTATGCATGCTTGTGGACATGATGGACATACAGCTACCTTAATTGCTGCTGCAATATGGTTAAAACAAAATGAAGACAAACTTCCAAACCCTGTTTCTTTAGTTTTCCAGCCTGCTGAAGAAGGAGGACATGGAGCTAAAAAGATGATTGAAGAAGGTTGTTTAGAAGGTGTTGATATGATATTTGGTTGGCATAATTGGCCAGCTATAAAGTTTGGTCAAGCAGTTTGCCCAGATGGTACAGTTATGGCAGGAAATGGAACCTTTCATATTGATGTAAAAGGAAAAGGTGGACACTCTTCGCAACCTGAAATTTGTAAAGATCCAGTTTTAGCTTCAAGTGCTATAACTATGGCTTTACAACAAATTGTTGCAAGACAAATCGCTCCTCAAGATAGTGTAGTAGTTTCAGTGACATCAATTGACGCAAGAAGTGAGCTTACTACTATCCCTGATAATGCAAAAATAGAAGGAAGTATTAGAGTTCCTACAATTGAGCTAAAACAGTTTGTTTTTGAACAAATAGAAAAGATTACAAAAGATGTAGCAAAATCTTATAATGTAGAAGTTGAAATTGAATTAAGAGATAGATATCAAGCAACAATAAATCATGAAATACAAGCTTCCATGATGAGAGAGGCTTTAAAGAAAACTCTTGGTGAAAACTGGCAAAGTAATATAGCTACACCAATTATGGCAAGTGAAGACTTTAGTTACTACTTAAATACAATCCCTGGTGCTTTTGCACTTATTGGAAGTGATGATGGAATAGAGAAACATCAAAAACCTTGTCACAATGTATATTATGACTTTAATGATAAGCTTATAAAACCAGCTAGTACTACACTTATGAGACTAGCTAATTTTGATATTAATTAAACTAAGAAGTAAAGCTTCTTAGTTTAAAAAGAGTATTTTAAATTTACGTAAAAATATCTTCCTGGGTCATTAATAAGAGTTTGTTCTCCTGCTGTAGGAATATATTTTATATCTTGGTAAGTATTTGTTGAAGCATATGTTTTGTCAAATAAGTTATCAACACCAAGAGTTAAATTAAAGTTTTTATTTAATTCTCTATCATACTTCATATTTACAACTGCATAACCATCTAAGTTCTGTTCATTTGCAGAACTATCATATTCATTCCAGTTATCAACGGCAATAAGCTCTGTAGTAAACTTAGATACATCTTTTTGATATGTTAAACTTAAGTTCATTTTTAATGGTGGGATTTCTGCTAAATCTTTATCAGCATAATTACCATCTTTTTTACCTCTTTGATAAGCTAATCCATAATCTAAAATGAACTCATCATTTAATAAGTAGTACCCGTTTACACTTGTACCATAAATTTTTGCATCAATATTTTCAAAAACTCCTGCTCCCATATTATAAATATAGTCATCAAGTTTTGAATAGAATAGTTTAGTTTTTACATTAAAATCACCAATAGTTTTTTCAAATCCTAAATCTATTTCATAGTTTTTTGTAGCTTCTAAATCATGGTTTGTTGAACCATAATATAACTCTCTTGCATCTGGAACCCTTGAAGATTTACCAATACCTGCAAAGATTTTAGTATCTTTATCAAGATTATAAATAGAGAAAATATGTCCATTTAATTCATTATAGTCTCTATCTGTTTTAGTTGAATCAGTAACATCAATTTCAGTATCATCGTATCTTGCACCTACTTCTAAATCAAGTGCTCCAAATGATTTTTTGAAAGAAGAGAACATTGCAATATTTCTTGTATCAGTTGATGATAGAGAAGTACTATCCATGGTACCTGTAGAGTTATACATTCTACCTCTCCAGTTTCTTGTACTTGTATCAAGTCCAACTAATAATTCACCATTTGAAATATCTAACTTATTTTTTAGTTTTGTTCCCCAAATTGAAGATTTCATATGATTAGTCATAATTGCCATAGGAGGCATCATTCCACTTGTTCTATTTCTTAAAGCTGTACTCATTGGGTGGTCAACTTTTGAGTAGTAGTATTCTAAGTTTAACTCTTTTGAATATTCTCCTAGATTTCTTTTCGTATAATCAAATGTATAAATATCTGAATCATCATAATCTGCATCCATTGGAGTATTTGGATATAAAACATTATCACTTCTATTTGCAGTGTATGACACAGTTATTTCAGAAGAATCATCAATATTGAAAATTGCTTTTGTAAGAATAGTCTCTTTTTCATAAGCTTCAATATCATCACTTTTATATCTATTTGCAACAGGAACATTTTTTTCAATTTGTTGCTCTAAAAAGTCATTACCATCACCATCTTTATATTGTTCTGATTCTTCTTTTGAAGCTGATAATAAAAGTTTTACATGTTCATTTCCACCACTAACTGTAAATGAACCTTTCTTATAACCATAACTTCCTAAATTTAGATTAACTTCACCACTTAGCTTTTCACTTGGTTCTTTTGTTTTAACTTTAACTAAACCACTTAATGTTCCAAAATTTTCAATATCATAAGGACCTTCAATTACTTCTACAGTTTCTATATTATTTGTTAGTACATGAGAAGTTGCAGGGTCCATTCTATTTGGACATGCTCCATAAATCTTACTATCATCAATTAATATATTGATATTATCTTTTTTTGCACCTCTTAAAATAATATCATTTGCAATACCACTTCTTCTTACTAAACTTATAGAAGGAACTTTTTTTGTAAGTGTTTCTGCTAAGTCAGCAGATTTTATTTGTTCACTACTAATATTATTTACAACTTTTTTATTAACTTTTTCAGAAACTTCAACTAAAGGTAGGTCAATAGTTTCATTAGCAAGTAAAGATAATGTACAAGCCATAGATAAAGAAATAATCTTTTTCATTTAACGTCCTTGAATTTTTTATTATTCTAATCTGCCTGTGTTAATTAATTGTTAAACTTTATATATTTTTAAGAAAAGAGTTAAAAACTTTTTTTATTTTTTTTTATGATATACTTCCACAAAGGATTTTTATGGCTAAAATTACACTTGATATTGATGAAAAAAATGTAAAAACTGTAATGAATATTTTAGATAATTTAAAAGATGGACTTATAAATAATATCTCGACAAATAGACAATATAATACTGCAAAACCAGTATCTAG
>AZIE01010274.1_pt1 | contig 14356 bp, 16 predicted proteins | sample 359081 | NCBI WGS metagenome assembly AZIE01 (sample SAMN02429713, study PRJNA222661) | marine sediment metagenome | biome: Sediment sample; isolation source: sample MGS-MCh from oil contaminated site at the lagoon of Mar Chica... | place: Morocco: Mar Chica | collected 2012-07-20 | depth 32 m m | reverse complement strand
CTGCTGGTGAAGCAGGAAAAGGTTTTGCAGTTGTTGCTGGTGAAGTTAGAAACCTAGCAGCTAGATCTGCAGAAGCTGCAAAACAGATAAAAAGTTTAGTAGAAAATGCCACAAGTAAAGCAAATGAAGGTAAAACAATTGCCGATAAGATGATTGAAGGCTATGGAATACTAAATGAAAATATCACTGAAACTACAAAACTAATTCAAAATGTAGTTGAAGCTTCTATAGAACAAGAAAGAGGAATATCTCAGATTAACTCAACAGTTTCAAATATTGATGTTTTAACTCAAAGAAATGCAGATATCGCTGAAAATGTAAAACATATTTCACATAGTTTAAGCAAAATAGCTGATAAAAATGTAGAGAGTACAAGTCATATGCAGTTTGAAGGAAAAGATACGCTAAAGATTAGAGACTCTGTGTCACCAAAAAGTTACCAAGGCCAAGAAAGACGTCAATTTTAATGGTGCTTAATAATTTTTTTTATAACTTTAAGGTATCATTCTTGTCACATTTAATTACTAAAAATAGGGATATATTATGTTAGAAAGAAAAGGTTCTATACTTTCGGTTAGAAAAGACGTAAAAGTTTTTGACTGTACTATAAGAGATGGTGGACTAGTTAATAATTACCACTTTACTGATGATTTTGTAAAAGCTCACTACGAAATGTGTGTTGCTGCTGGAATTGACTATATGGAAATCGGTAAAAATGTATCACCAACTGTTATGAGTGAAGATGAGTATGGACCATGGAACTTCTGTAAAGAAGAGGATATTAGAAGAATTGTAGGTGAAAACAATACTAATATGAAAATTGCTACTATGGCAGATGTAGGAAGAACTATTAAAGAAGAGATTCCACCAAAATCTGAATCAGTAGTTGATATGATTAGAATTGCTACATATATTCACCAGCTTCCAGAAGCTATTGAGTTAATTGAAGACTTCCATGCAAAAGGTTATGAAACTACATGTAATATCATGGCTATTTCAAAATCATTTGATGATGAGTTAACAGAAGTTTTAACACAATTAGCTGAAACAAATGTAGATGTAATCTATATTGCAGATAGCTTTGGTTCTTTTTATCCAGAACAAATCAATAAACTAACAGACAAATATTTATCATTTGCAAAACCAGCTGGTAAAAAAGTTGGTATCCATGCGCACAATAACCTGACACTTGCATATGCAAATACGTTAGAAGCTATGATTTATGGAACTAGTTACCTTGATGTAACAGTTAGTGGATTAGGTAGAGGTGCAGGAAACTGTGCTATGGAATTATTACTTGGGTTCTTAAAAAATCCAAAATATAAATTAGCTCCAGTATTAAAATTCATTGAAGAGCATATGGTTGCTTTAGAAAAGGAGTTAGACTGGGGTCCAAGCGTACCGTACATCATTACAGGTCACTTAAATGAACACCCAAGACCAGCTATGAAAGCTAGAGATAAAGGTGATACTGAATACGTTAAATTTTATGACAAATTAACTGAAGAATACAGTTAAGATTTCATAAACGAAGAATCACATTTAACTCTTTAAAAGGCTAGTAAAACTACTAGCCTTTTTTTATGCTTCAAACTCTCTTTTAACTAATAATTCCAAGATAAAATACGTAATATAAACAAGGGTACATAACTAAGCATGACCCAAGTACAAATAAATCTTCTTTCATAAATTTATTTTACATCAATAAGATATTACAAAAGTATCATTTTATAGTGTTTTTCTATTTTATATAAAATATGTAAAAGTAAAAAAAGAACTAAGTTCTCTTCTTACTTAAATTAAAACTATTAATAGCTAGTTTAATTTTTTATTTAATACTTCTGTCAACTCAGTAAGATATTTTTCAAGTTTATTTTTTTCTGCAAGTTGTGAAGTTGCAATTGATGCTTGAACAATTGTCTTTTTATCTAAAGAGTATAAAACAATAAAAAGTTCAGCCCCAAAACTTGTAATAGTAGTTGGTGTTTTACCTGTAATAAAATATTTAGGCTCTAAATTTTCTAAAGAGTTTTGATTCCAAGCTACTGTATCATAATTTTTATAATCAAATGGTGCTGCACCAGCATTACTAAAGTAACTATATGATTTTGTTGGTCTTTTTTCATCAGAGTAATATAAAGTCCACTCTTTTTCCTGAAAAAACTCTTCTATAGAACTAGAAACATTTTCTAAATTAGTATTAAATACTAACCTTTCTTTTAAAGCAAGATTTTTCGTATTAACTATTTTAGGTTGAAGTGTTGAACAACCAGTTAAAAATATTAATAGAAAAAATATACTAACTAACTTCTTTGCCATTTTTGTCCTTTTAAATAAAAATATATTATTATTTAAAAGCTTAATTACTGATAATTTATTATAATATTAATTATTTTAATAAATTTTATTTAAAATCTCTGAAAATCTCTTCAAACTTCTTTTGTGCAAACTTTTTGATATCATGCTGATAGATTTGATAAGTTTGTAGAACCATTCTAGCCTCAGGAGTCAAAACATAAGATGCCTTAGAATCTTTTTTTAATCCTTGTATTTTAAGTACCATTTCACTAGTATTGTTATCTTCTAAAATTCGTAAGTGCTTTAATACATTGTCTTCTGACATAGATAGTTTTTTTGCAGTTTCACTAATAGAACCTGTAGAGTCAAGATACTGCAAGATTAAATTTTTCCCATCTCCAAAAATAAGATTTCTATTTTCATTCTCAATCCATAACTTGACTTTTAAATTCATTTTTACCTTAACCTTTATGCAAATACTCTACTAAAAGAGTAGAGTTTATTTTGACATAAGTAATCTTATTTACAGATAATGATTATAATTATATCTAGATTTTTTAATTATATTTAAATATTACTATATCCAACAAACTTTATTAGTATCAATATTTACATAGACTCTATCTGATGGCAAAAACCTTTGTTCTTGCATAGTCTCTCTATCTATTTTACAGTTAAAAGATATTCCACCAATTGTAAATTCTACAACTAATAATTCAGTTGAGTTTTGATGAGATATAGAATTTATTACGCCTATTAAAGTAGTTTCAGTTATCAAATCCTTACAATCTAGTCTACAAATAGTTATAGCACTAGACTCAATCATAACAACAGAATCTCTTTTCTTAGATTCACTATTTTGTATTTTTAATACTTGTCCATCTGGGAAGAATTTAATTAACTTATTATCCTCTGCCTTTTCCCAAGGAGCAAAAAGTAAATTAAGATTTCCACTATCTACTAAATGGCCATTATAAAGAGCAACTTTTCTATCACAAATATGATTAAGCCAATTATGATCATGGCTAGAGATAAGTATTGTAGTATTCCATTTTTGCTTTGTACTTAAAATAGCTTCTTTTATAAGCTGTGCTGAATTTGTATCAACTCCTGTTGTCGGCTCATCTAAGATTAAAACCTTTGGCTTTAAAATAAGCCTAGCAGCAAGGGCAACTCTTTGAGCCTCTCCACCTGAAAGTTGGCTCCACTTTCTATTTGCAAAAGCTCTATGTAATCCAACTAAAGATAATGCTTCATTTACTTTTTGCTCAAGATTATCTGTTTCTTTTCTTAGTTTTAATCCATAAGCAATATTTTCAAAAACTGTCCTTTTTAATAAATAAGGATTTTGTGGAACCATTACTACAGATTGCTTCAACTCTTGTTGAAGATATTTATTATCTATTCCATTAAAAAGTAACTCACCATTTGTTTGTTTATTTATAAAGGATAAAAGAGAAAAAAGAGTTGATTTTCCACTTCCATTTGGACCAAAAAAACCTATAATTTGACTCTCTTGTAAAGAAAGGTTCTCTATATTTAATACTCTTCTTCCATCATAGTATTGTTCAATATTTTTTAACTCATAGATATTATTCATTATTGAGTCCATTTCCTTTTTAACATAGATAATGCAATATTTACAGTTAAGGCAACTACAAATAAAACAAGGCCAAGGGCAATTCCAGTAACAAACTCACCTTTACCTGTTTCTAGTGCAATTGCTGTTGTAACTGTTCTTGTGTGATATTTTATATTTCCACCTACCATCATAGATATACCAATTTCAGTGATGATTCTTCCATATGCAGTCATTGCTGCTGTCATTAAACCAAATCTTGCTTCAATTAAAGTGGCTACTAATATCTGCTTAGAACTAGCTCCTAAGCCTTTTAAAGAGACATAAAGCCTTTTATCTACAGCTTCAACTTGAGTTGCTGTTAAAGCGATAATAATAGGTAATCCTAATACTATTTGCCCCATTATTATTGCTTCCTGAGAAAAAAGCAATCCAAAACTTCCAAGTGGACCTACTTGTGATAACATTGTATATGCAATTAAACCTATTACAACAGTTGGCAAAGCTAAAAGTGTATCAACAATTGTCCTTACTACAGCCTTACCAGGGAAGTTATAATACCCTAGTAAGAAGCCAAGAGGAAGACCTATTATTAAACTAATTAATAAAGACCAAGAAGATACAGTTATCGTTGTTGTAATTGCTGAATAAACAGATTCATTACCTGATGTTAATAATTGTATTGCTTCTTGAAAGCCATCCGTAAAAAGATTCATTTATTAAAACCCTTATTTACCTGCATTTGGAATAAATAGTGCTTGACCTAATAATCTAAAGTCAGCAATTGTTTTTTGAGTTTCAGGGCTAACAACCCAGTTAGTAAACTTTTTAGCTAACTCTGGTTTTACATTTGAACATTTTTCTTTGTTGATTGAAACTACAGAGTACTGGTTAAATAGTGATTTATCACCCTCAACTACTACTTTCATAGTATTTGACTCACCTTTTTGAGACATATATTTAATCCAAGTACCTCTATCAGTCATTGTATAACCACCTTTTTCAGCAGCCATATTAATAGTTCTTAACATACCTTGACCTGTTTGAACATACCAAGAAGAAGCCTCTTTTGTATCAACTTTTGCATTGTTCCATAAAGAAAGTTCTTTCTTATTTGTTCCTGAGTTATCACCTCTTGAAAAGAACTTAGCACTTTTATCTTTGATTGTTTGTAAAGCTTCATTTGGAGTCAGCCCATTAACTGTTGCAGGGTCTTTCTTAGGTCCAATTACGATAAAATCATTATACATAACTTGTTGTCTATCAACACCATATCCAGTTGAAATAAATTTCTTCTCTGATGCTGGCGCGTGTACAAATAAAATATCTACATCACAATTTCCACCCATTTTTAAAGCTTTTCCAGTTCCTGTTGCAACCCACTTTAAAGTAACACCTGTATCTTTTTCAAACTTTGGAGCTAGATAATCTAATAATCCTGTGTTATCTGTACTTGTTGTTGTAGCCATCATTAATGCATCCTTTGCCATAAGTGATGATGCTAATACTGCCGATAAACCTAAAGTTAATAATGTTTTTTTCATATTTCTTTTCCCTTTTATAAATTATTTATACTTAATCACATAACTATCGTGACAACAATCCTACTACTAACAATTTTTATTTTCCTGCCTAATTTAAATCTCCTTCACAAAATTTATTTTAGTCTTGAAGTTACAAACCTTACTGCTAAAAATACAACAACAGAAAAAGCTATAATAACAGCTGCAACTGGTGCGGAGAAACTTAGTCCATAACTATTAAATCTATCAAAGATTAGAACTGGTGTTGTCATTGGATGATAAACTAAAATAACCACTGCACCAAACTCTCCAAGTCCTCTACTCCACATCATCAATGCTCCGTTAATAATGTCTTTTTTTGCATTGGGAATAGTAATTCTAAAAAATACAGAAATAGGACTTGCACCTAATGTTCTTGCTACTTTTTCAAGTTTTACATCTACTTTTCTAAAACCATCTTTTGCACTATTTATTAAAAATGGAGCAGATAAAAACATCATTGCAATCATAATTCCATACTCTGTCCCTACAAACTCAATTCCAAAAAACTTAAAAAAGTCTCCTAAAAATGTATCACCAAATGTTGTAAGAAGAGCGATACCTGCTGCCGTGTGAGGAATCATTACTGGAATATCTATAATTGATTCAATCAAGCTTCTTCCAGGGAAGTTATATCTTGCAATAATATAAGCTAATGGAAGTCCTGTAACTAAAACAAAAATCATTGCCCAAGCTGATACTTTCATAGTGAGCCAAATAGAAGCTAAAACCTCTCCATCTTTTATTGTTTCAAGTAATTTATCACTTCCAATACCCACAAACATTTTTAAAATAGGGACACTTAAAAAGAAAACAATAATAAAAGCTAAAGCAATCAATAAAGCTATAAATGATTTTTTCTGCATTAAATAAACCCTATATCTTTCTTATCAAAGCCAATAAATACTCTGTTTCCACCAGTTGAGTAACACCCTTCATACTCTCTTTTTAATATTTTTATGAAAAACTGATGATTTTCAACATTAACAAATATCTTATAATGATCAACTACGCCCATACAATCTTCTAAAGTAGCTTCAAAAGTGTAATCACAATTTGGTTTTTCTTTATTTGAAACATGAATTACATTTGGGTCAACAGAGAAAAACTTTGATGAGGAAGAAAATCCTAATAAAGAAGAAGGGAATATATTTTTAAACCCTAAAAACTTTGCCACATCAATATTTGCAGGATGATTTAGTACATCTTCACTTCTACCAACTTGTTGAATTTTTCCATTCATAATAATTGCTATTTTATTAGCCAAATAAGAAGCTTCCCTAAAGTTATGAGTTACATGAATAGTTGTTAAATCATATCTTTTATGAATATCCTTTAAACTCTTCATAATAGAGTTTCTAAAAGTTGGATCAATAGCACTTAAGGGTTCATCCAAAAGTAAAATTTTTGGTCTAGAAAATAAAGCTCTTGCAATTGCTACTCTTTGTTTCTCTCCACCACTTAAGTTTTCAATATCTCTTTTCAATAACTCACCAAGTTTTAAAAAATCTACTAAATCATCAAATAACTCTTTTGAATTATCTATCTTTTTGTATTTAGATGAAAATTTAATATTTTGTTCTACATTTAAATTAGGGAAAAGTGCAAACTCTTGATATACAAAACCTATTTCTCTTTGTTCAGGATGTAGTTCTGAAATATCTTTACCTTTATAAACTATTTTTCCACTACTACTATTTAATCCAGCAATAGTCTCTAATAGCCTAGTTTTTCCACTTCCACTTTGTCCTAAAAGTACAAAATATTCATTTTCTTCAATATTTAAATTCACATTATCAAGCACAAAATTATCTATTGTGCTTGATAAGTTTTCTAACTGTAAATAGCTCATTATCTTCCTAAAATTGAAGCATCACCAGTTATTTTTGCAGGTGAGATTACACCTTGACCATTCTTCTTCATAATCTCTTGACCTTTTTCAGATAAAACAAAATTTACAAACTTTATAGCTCCTTCTTTATTTGCAGGAGATTTTTTATTTTCTGCTACTGTAATTCCATAAACCATTGATGCACCAGTTTTAGTAATAAATGTTCCTGGTTTTTTACCATCTATATCAAATTTTGCAGTTTTATAGAATTTTGCATTTTCATTATCTTTTAAAGAGACCTCTTTAGGTAGAGTAATATATTTTAAGCCATGTTGTTCAGCAACTGATTTATAAATATATAGATAATCATATGCATGAGCTTCAATTAAACCTAAAAGATCAGTCTCTTTTGGTCTTACAATAACTTTACTTTTATCCTCTTCACCTACTTTATAAGATTGTCCATATCCAAATAATTTTTCATAAAACCCTGGAACTTTATAGTAATCTTCTGCTAACTTTGTAACTAAAATACTTCTATATCCACAAGGATCCATATTTGGGTTTGAGTGACCTACTTTTACACCATCTCTTAAGAAGATTTCTGGCCAATTATTAGAGTTGATTTCATCTGCATACTTTGAGTGAGGAGTAAAAGCAATAGCCATCTCATTTGTTGCAAACTGTGCATTAAATTTTGCATGATTTGGAATTAATAAATTATCAATTACCTTATAATCTGCACTTGCCATAACATCTGCTGCTCTACCAATCTCTGATATTTTTCTAGCTGCTGCTCTACTTCCACTTGCTTCTCTTTGCACATCATATTCTGGATACTTTGCTTCAAACTCTTTTTCAATTTGAGAGAAAGGAACTGCTAAACTTCCTGCGTGAAATACTACAATTTTTTCTTTTGCAACTAATGCTGATGCTAATACTACACTTAATCCTAAACCTAATAACGTTTTCTTCATTTAAATCCTTCTTTTTTAGTTAAATATATTTGCTTGTTCTTTTATATACGAACAGTTAAACTTGATTACTTTTACACTATCACCTACACTTTGTAGTGCTCTATCTTCATTTGTTACAAGAATACAATTACTCTCATCAAGTACAGTAATCATTCCTGAACCATATTTATTCTTCTTTGTTACTCTATACTCTCCTTTTTCACAAGTTCCAAGTACAACATTCACTCGTCCTGTTTTTGTTTTAAACTCTTCTTGGTTTTTAGCTATTGATACATCATGATAAATTAAGCTACTACCTTGAATTTTATTTAAAACTGGAACAGCAAAAAGATGCATATTTACTAAAGCAGTAAGGGGGTTTCCAGGAAGACACATTACAAATGTATTTTTCATTCTTCCCATCATAATAGGTCTTCCTGGTTTGATATTTACTCCATGGAAAATTGTTTCTAAACCATTTTCTAAAAAGGCTCTTCCAATAAAGTCTGCATCTCCCATAGAAATACCACCAGTTGTAATAACAACATCATAAGTTGATAAATCTTTAACAAAATCAATTGACTCTTCTAAGTTATCTGGCACTAACCCTGAATAAACTGCTTTAAAACCTTTCTCTTGTAAAAAAGAGATAAGAGCATAAGAGTTACAGTTGTAGATTTCATCTTCACTTGCTTCTTCCCAAGGCTCTTTTAATTCATTCCCTGTTGAAACAACTGCTATTGTTAACTTTTTATATACTTGAACTTTAATAATTCCTTGCGAAGCTAGTACTGCAATCTTACTTGAAGTTACAACATCTCCCTTTTCAAAAAGTAATTCACCTAAAGCTTTCTCTTCACCTTTAAGTCTTAAAGAAGAACCTTTCTTTACTTCTTCTTTAATAGTTACTATATTTTCTTCAAAAGATACTACATCTTCAATAGGAATAATTGTGTCTACATCATTTGGAACTTTAGCTCCTGTCATAATTTTATAACACTCACCTTCTCCTAAACAAGCGTCAACTGTTTCACCTGCAAATATCACTTTTTTTACTTTTAAGGCTTTTCCTGCATCACTTGCTTTTATTGCAAAACCATCCATTGCTGAGTTGTTAAAAGAAGGAAGATTCTTAACGCAAGTTATATCTTTAGCAAGAACTCTTCCTAATGCTTCATCAATACTAACTACTTCAGTAAATTTTGTTACTGTTGCATTTTCTAATGCTTTATCAATTGCTATATTAAAATCTAAAAATGTTTTCTTCATTAGCTTAACCTTTTTATTTGTCTATATTTTTTACCTATTGCTTTTACTATTAAATTAATTTCATCACTTGTTAGTTCATCTTTAAAACTTAAGCTTAAAGCCCATCTTGTTTCAAGTTCCTCATAACCCATTTCACTTAAAACTCTTGATGGCTTTGATAAACCTAAAGAACAGCCTTCTCCATTTGTAACTAATATCCCACCTAATGCTAAAGAACGAATTATTTCCCTTGCTTTAATGCCCTTTAACCCAAAGTGAAGTGTATAGTCTAAAGTTTCATTTGAATCTACAAAGAAGTAAATATCTTCTTTTAATTCTTCTTCTAAAGCTATTTGGAAATCTTCCTTATACTCTGTTTTGATAGTAAAGTTTTCAACTGCTTTTAAAATAGTTGATACTGAAGTAATATCTATAAGAGCTAAATACTGCTCTTCTAAAACTTCATTATGTAAAAGAATTGAAGAAAAAGAGAAACCAGTAAGTTTATATGCATCAAATACGGCAATATCACAAGAATTTACATCTAATGTTGCACTTACATTTGAAATAAGTTTAGCCCCTGATAACTCTTTTACTTTTTGTAAATCTACTTTTACATAGGTATCCATAATATATGAAGAGATAAAAGCATAGTCACAACTTTTAATCTCATCATAGTTTAATTGACCATTTCTTTTTAATGAAATAAATTCAATATCAAAACCTAAATCTTTATATCTTTTTGCTGCATCAATAATTGCTTGACTTTCACCTTTTGAAACAATAATCTTTCCACCAAGCTTAATCATTAAACTTAAAAAACCATCTTCAGAAAAAGAGAATGAATTTAAAGACTTAAAGTTAAATCTATTTTTTAAATCTTCTATAACAGCTTCCGCCTTGGCATTATCATTTAATGCTTGTAAAGAAAGAGTTTCATCAACCTCTATTTTATTTACATCTGGGTACTGAATAAAGTTTAATTTATACATTTTCATTCTCTTTTGAACATTGAATAATATTTTTACTTTTTAAGAAAAGCTCTTTAAATCTATCCTCTGAAAATTTACTAACTTCTTCATTTAGCTTTTTGAAATTCTTAACTAATTCTTTTGCCTTAGGCGTTAAAGTTGTCCCTCCAGAGTTTCTTCCTTTAGTTACAATTACTAGTTCATCATCTATATACTCTTGTAAAACTTTTATATGAGACCAAGCTTTTTTGTAATTCATACCTGCTCTTTTAGAGGCTTCAGATATTGAACCAGTTTCATCAATTAGTTCTAAAATCTGAGTTTTACCTCCACCAAAAATAAGATTATTTTCGTTATCTTCTATCCAAACTTTAACTTTTGATTTCACGATGACCCTTTCTTTCTCTAAAACATCCTAATTGACAATTTGTAACTTCTACATCACTATTCTTAACGGTATTACCTACTCTTCTTAAACTACTTTCCTGTGCTATATACCAAAGGGTTTTGCAAGAAATATCACTATCCTGTGTAAAGTTTTGTTTTATTTTGCTATAAATAGCACTCTCTGCGTCTTGAAATTTAATCTTTCCAAAAACTCCAAGTTCACAATTTGTGATTTTCACATTTATACTTTTGCAAGCGTCTGACATTTCAATTGGTTTTACACCAATTAGTCTTGCTACTTTAAAAGCCTTTAAACAAGATAGTCTTCCATTATCATCTAGATTTGATAAGATAAGTTCTTTTTGCGTTTCATCAAGGTTAATTATATTTTGAAGTTTACCCATACTACACTCCAAGTACTCTACCAGAGTGTGTATAGATATTCATTTTTTTACCTCTTGCAAAACCAATAAGAGTAATTCCATGTTTATGTGCTGTCTGAACCCCTAAGTAAGTAGGAGCTGTTCTTGAAACAACTATAGGTATTCTATGCATAACTGCTTTTGTAACCATCTCAGAACTTAATCTCCCAGATACAAAAAGTACAGACTCCTTAGTGTCAAGCCCTTGAAGTTTACATCTTCCAATAGCTTTATCAATAGCATTATGTCTTCCAATATCTTCTGCTGTAACTGTTGTTCCATCAAGTAGATAAATCATTGCTTTATGTACACAACCAGTTAAATTATAAAGTTCACTTTCTCTATAAAATATTTTAATCTCATCTAAAATTGTTTGAGGTTTGATATTAAAAGCTGTTTGATTAAAAGGAATTTCAAGGTTACCGTCGGCAGTTCCAGTAACTCCTCCTCCACATCCACTAGTAAGTGTTTTTTCTTTATAAAGATTCTGTAAAGAGTTTTCGTCAATCTTCGCTTTAACATCAACTCTTAAACCATCTTCACTTACTTCAAGGCTTTCAATATCTTCAACCCCTGAGATAACATTTTCACTCATTAAAAAACCAATGGCATGGGCATCTTGGTCTTTTGGAATGCACATCATAGATATAGTTTTTTCTCCATTTAAATACAAGTTTAGACGTGATTCATCTATTGTCACGTCTTCAATTTCAGTTGCTTCATTTTCTATAAGTTTGTCTATTACTACTGTTTTTAAATATTTAGTGTTGTCCATATCTTCTCTTTTTAATATGCTAATTTAGCATATTTTAATTTTCTAATTTATTTTACACTGAAACTAAATTCCAGTTAAAAAAACAAATTATAAAGGGAGCAACGAGTTGCTCTTAAAAATCTAATATGCCAAATCTGCATATTATAAATTAAATAGAAAAAGCAATCTAGTTTCCCTAAAGGAAACTAAAAAGCTAATTCTATTTTCTTAAATCCTCTTCTTCTAGAACATCTGGTCTTAACTGTTCTAGATACTCTACTGGTAATTTTCCTGTGATTACTCCAGGGATATATCCTTTTACAGATACAAAATAAGAATAAACTGTTTCAAACGTAAAGAATGAAATAATTGCACTTCCCATAAAGTGAATAAACAGAATAAATCTTTTAAACTGAATAGTCTCTGCATGAGTTGCAGCATCTGGGAACAGCCACCAAATAATAAATCCACTTATTACTAGTTTTGATCCAAAAGCTACATACATATAGTAGTTAATTCTATCCATATGTTTATATTTTCCTCTTAGGAAAATTTTATTCCAAATCTTTGCAGTTGGTCTTACAAAAAACTTATGATCTTTAAATGCGATAACAGTCATGATTGCCCATACAGGAATCCAACCAACACCTACTATCTCATGTGTAGCTCTCATTAGTCTTGCAAGTTCTCCACCACCAGTCCAATTTCCAAATGTAATTGAAAAACCAGTGATAAATAAATAAATCATAATTACGATGTTAAGTAAAATCACTACTCTTTGAAAAACTGAGTATACTCTTACTTTATCACTCTCTCTTGTAATTTTCGCTTGTTTTCTTCCCTTTGCAACTATAAACATAGTTAAAAAGATAAAAAACTCAACAGTAAATACTATTGGAAGTAAATGCTGTCTTTCTTCAAAAGCTCTAACAACTTCAGGAGCAATTGCATCATAATTTGGTCCAAACAGTGCTACTTCCATTTGCTCATGTCTTGTTAAAGACTCAAAAGGAACAACCTGCCCAGTAAAATTACCCTGTGCTATTTGCAACAAGAATTTGTAAATATAGTTAATATCTGCAATTGTTGCTAACCAAAAATACCAATATGTTAAAAGGACGAATAGCAAAGCTATTAAAAAATAAGCTTTGTATTCGCTAAGAAAACTTTTATTTTCCATATGCTTTATCCCATCCGTAAGGCATAGATTGTACACCATGACCGAATGATAGAACTCTTTCTCTATAAATATTTGCTATAGACTCTGAATCCCCTACTAATAAGGCCTTAGTAGAACACATCGCAGCACATACTGGAACTTTTCCTTCTGATATTCTGTTTTGACCATATAGTTCTCTTTCGTGTTCACTATTAGTCTCATCAGGTCCACCTGCACACATTGTACATTTGTCCATTACACCTTTTGTTCCAAATGCTCCATCTTTAGGGAACTGAGGCGCTCCAAATGGACAAGCATATAAACAATATGAACAACCAATACACTTATCTTTATCATGTAAAACAATTCCGTCTTCTCTGATATAGAAACAATCAACTGGACAAACTTGTTCACAAGGTGCATCAGTACAGTGCATACAAGCTACAGAAAGAGAAAATTCCTCTCCTTGCTTACCTTCGTTTACTGTTATTACTTTTCTTCTAGAAATCTCTACTGGTAACTCGTGAGCTTCGGCACAAGCAACAGAACAACCATCACAATGAATACATCTGTTTTCATCGCAGTAAAATTTCATTCTTGAATAATCTACATTATTACTACTCATGTTGCTTCTCCTACGCTCTTTCGATTCTACATAAACCACCTTTTGTTTCAGGGATTTGAGTAACAATATCGTAACCATAGTTAGTTACAGTATTCGCACTTTCTCCCCATGCAAAAGGTTTTGTACCCTCTGGGAAATTATGAGTATAATCAACACCTTCCATTACACCTGCAAAGTGGAATGGTAAGAATACTCTATCCTCAGATACACTAAATGAATATTTAGCTTTAACTTTAATCTTAGTTCCTTGAGGTGAATGAATCCACATCATTGAACCATCTCTAATTCCATGTCTTCCTGCTAAATCAGGGTGAATATCACAGAACATTTCAGGAGTTAATTTAGCAAGATATTTAGATGCTCTATTCTCAATACCAGCACCATTCATGTTTACAAGTCTTCCTGTAACTAAGTTAATAGGGAAGTCTTTTGCCCAATCTTGTGCAGTTTGTTCAGAAACATATCTTGTATCAACTCTATAGTGATCTTTTTTATCAGCAAAACTTGGATACTTATTAACTAAATCAGTTCTTGGAGAGTGTAATGGCTCTCTATGTAAAGGAA
>AZIE01004470.1_pt1 | contig 14399 bp, 10 predicted proteins | sample 359081 | NCBI WGS metagenome assembly AZIE01 (sample SAMN02429713, study PRJNA222661) | marine sediment metagenome | biome: Sediment sample; isolation source: sample MGS-MCh from oil contaminated site at the lagoon of Mar Chica... | place: Morocco: Mar Chica | collected 2012-07-20 | depth 32 m m | reverse complement strand
AAGAAGTCTTAAAAAAAGAGTCTAAATTAATTTAATTAGTTGCAGAAAAAGAAATATAAAACCCTATAATAGAGATAATTAATAATAATAATTGAGGAGATAACCCTAATACATACTTAATTAAAAAAATTTTAGCCTTTAAAATAAATACAGATTCATTTTCATTATTATTCTTATTTTTTTCCTCAATCTTTGATAATTTATATTCATAATAGTCTACATTATCATGGTTTTCATATCTTTTTAAAATTGAAGAATACTCATTTAAAATTCTTTTTATTTTATCTTCACAATGGGTTTTAGTTGGTTCAGTATTTATATGTTCAAGCTTTTGAAGTATTTTACTTATTTCAATTCCACATTGATGAAATCTTAATGATTTAATCTCATGATTAGAGTTAGATATTACTTGAAAAAAAACCAAAATTGTAATAGCTAAAGACAATTCATAAAAATTTAGAAATTTTTCATTAACACATAATATTTCATACTTTTCAACTAATGTTGAAACAATTAAAAGTAATGACAATATTGTAAAAATCCAATTACTAAATGTTGAATAAAACTTTAATCTGTCTGATGCTTTAAATCTACAAAACTTTGTTCTTTTAAATGATTCTAAAACATCATTTTTATTTTCTTCTTTAAAAATAAAACAATCCAATATAAATCTCCTCTTTATATACTATAATACAGTAATATAACTTAATTAATAAAATTATAAATTATTAAAAGAAAAGTCGATTTTTTATAAGAACAAGGAAGAGAAAAAATTTAAGAAAGGAGTTTACTCAGTCGTAAATGACTGAGTAAATTTTTTATTTGACGATGTCAATTATGAAAAAGTGGCTTTTCGCCTATTCCCACTCGATAGTTGCTGGTGGCTTAGAAGAGATGTCGTACACCACTCTATTAATCCCATCAACTTCATTGATAATTCTTCTAGAAATAGTTTCTAAAATATCATGTGGAATATGTGCAAATGTAGCAGTCATACCATCAGTAGCTTCTACTATTCTAACACATACAGTGTTATCATAAGTTCTGTTATCACCCATTACACCTACAGATTTTACGTTTAATAGTACTGTAAATGCTTGCCAAGTTTTATCATATAATCCAGTTGCATGTAATACATCTAACATGATAGTATCAGCTTTTCTAAGAAGTTCTAAATCAGGCTTATTTACATCACCCATAACTCTAATAGCTAGTCCTGGTCCAGGGAAAGGATGTCTTCCAATCATATCTTTTGGAAGTCCAAGCTCTAATCCTAAAAGTCTTACTTCATCTTTGAAGATTTCTCTTAATGGCTCGATTAACTCAAATGTCATCCAATCAGGTAATCCACCTACATTGTGGTGAGATTTAATAGTTTTTGAAGGTCCTTTAACTGATACAGACTCAATAACATCTGTATAAAGTGTACCTTGTGCTAAGAACTCGATTCCATCATGTTTTTTAGCTTCTTCATCAAATACTTTGATGAAAGTTTCACCAATGATTTTTCTTTTTGTTTCAGGGTCTGTAACACCTGCTAATTTTGAAAGGAACTCTTCAGATGCATCAACAGTGATTAAATCTACACCTCTAGATTTAAACATAGCTTCAACTTGTTCTCTTTCATTTGCTCTTAATAATCCATTATCAACAAACACTGGAATTAGTTGGTCACCAATTGCTTCAGCTAAAAGTGTAGCAACAACAGAAGAATCAACTCCTCCTGATACACCACATAGTACTTTTTTGCTTCCTACAGTATCTTGGATTTTTTTGATTTGCTCTTTAGCAAATGAACCCATATTCCAAGTTGATTCACAACCACAAATGTGTTTTGCGAAGTTTTTAAGGATTTTTGCACCTTGCTCTGAGTGGTAAACTTCTGGGTGGAATTGGAATGCATAAATTCTTTCTTCTAAATTTGCAATTGCTGCAAATGGAGAGTTTTCAGATGTACCAATAACTTCAAAACCATCAGCTAGTTGGTCAACTTTGTCACCGTGAGACATCCATACAGTTTGTCCATCAGTAGTATCTTTGAAAATATCACTTTGATTTTCAAAAGTTAACTTTGCTTTTCCATATTCATGATGATCAGCTGGAATTACACTTCCACCAAAGAATTGAGAAATAAGCTGCATACCGTAACAGATTCCTAAAATAGGAAGACCTAGATTAAAAATCTCTTCATCTGGGTGATATGCATCATTTGCGTAAACTGAAGCTGGTCCACCTGAAAGGATAATACCCTTTGGTGTTCTTGCTAGAATATCTTCAATTCTTTCATTGTAAGGTACAATTTCAGAATAAACACCTGCTTCTCTAAGTTTTCTTGCAATAATTTGTGTATATTGACTACCAAAATCTAATACAACTATTGGTACATGTTTCATTAAACAGATTCCTTTGTTTTTAAAGTATCCGCGATTATATCTAAAGTGTGATTTGAAATTAATTAATAGGAGAGAAAAAAATAAAGAGAAAACTGTATGAAGGGAAAACCTTCATACAATTATATTTGGTAGTTACCCGATGTGATAGAAACCTAAAACTTCGTATTGTAAGTACCAAACTGCAACAGATACAAAGTATCCAATTACAATAGTCCACGCTAATTTCATATGTGAACCAAAAGTATAAATTCCATGTAATTTACCCATTACACCAACACCTGCTGCTGAACCAAATGAAATCATAGAACCACCAACACCTGCTGTAAGTGTTACAAGCATCCATTGGTCAAGTCCCATTGTAGGATTTGCTTTAAGTACTGCTGACATAACTGGTACGTTATCAACGATAGCTGATAAGAAACCTACACCGATATTTGACCAAGTTGGACCTAATACATCTGGTTGGTAAACAACAACTGCTAAACCTAACCATCCGATGAAATATAAAGCACCAACTGCTGCTAAAATACCAAAGAAGAACATTAATGTATTGTTTTCAATTTTAGCCATTGAGTGGAAAATATTGAAGTGGTCAGTACCATATTTTCTTTTTAAACCATAAGAATAAACTTTAAGTAAAGAAAGACCGAACATCATACCCCACATTGCTGGTAAATGTAATACTTGGTGAGACATTACAGCACAAAAGATTGTAAATACACCAAGTCCCATAACTACTTTAGCACCTTCAGCCATTTCTGGTTTTTTCTCTTTAGATGCATCAAATTGAGGCTTATCATCAGGAACAAACTTAGCTAATAAATAAGCTGTTACTAAATAACCAGTTACTGAAGCTGGGAATAAGAATAAAAAATCTGTAAATGTTCCCTTACCTGCAGTCCAAGCCATAAGTGTAGTAATATCACCAAATGGAGACCAAGCACCACCCGCATTTGCTGCAACAACAATATTAATAGCACCTGGAACTAAGAAATCTTTTCTTGTTTTTTCAATTGTAATTAATACTGTAGAAAGAATTAATGCAGTAGTTAAGTTATCTGCGATAGGAGATAAGAAGAATGCGATAAAACCAGTTACCCAGAACATTTTCTTATAACTATAACCTTTAGATACAAGATTATATTTTAATCTATCAAATACACCCATATGAATTAATGACTCAATATAAGTCATAGCAACAAATAGGAAGAAGAAAATTCCTGCAATTTCTAAAATTAAGTGTTGTGCTTCAATGTGTACAAGACCTAAGTCTAGACCATTTAGCGCATAATATAAAGCAACTAACATAAACATAAAAGTACCAATAAATAAAGCAGGTTTCGCTTTATCAATTTCATACTTTTCTTCAGCTGCTACAAAATAATAACCGACAACAAAAATAAATAAACACGCAAACCCAACCCATGTCATAGTTAAGTCAGGTGCAACTGCTCCTGCTCCCGAAGGACCACTTGCAGCAAATAATGTTATAGATGACAGAACCAACACCATCAACAATTTCAACATTGTTACTCCTTAATAAAATGAGCTCCAATCGAGACTTGTCTCTCAATTGCAGCTTTTAAAATAGATTTTGCCGTAAGTAGTCTTAAATATAGCAGTCTTCCTACATTTTCTTCTAAAAATTTATCTATTTTTTCAAGTGTAATTTTGAGTGAATCTCTGTCTCTTACTATTGCAGCGTTATCCCACATTAGTTTTCTTAAAGAGTTTTTGATTTCTTTATCTATCTCTTTGTTTCTTGTATATTTTTTTATATCTTTTGTATATTTTGTTTCATCAATTTTAAACTCTTCTTTTAAACTTAATTCAACTGCAATTTTAGAAAATACAATTCCTTCAAGTAAAGAGTTTGATGCAAGTCTATTGGCTCCATGAATTCCATTGCAAGCTACTTCACCAACTGCATATAGGTTTTTCATGCCTAAAACTTTTGCATTTATATCTGTCTCAACTCCTCCCATTGCATAATGGAAAGCAGGAGAAATAGGAACTTTCTCAAAAGGAAGTTCAAAACCTAAATCTTTTAGGTTTGAGTAAATATTTGGAAATCTTTTTTTAAAGAAGTTTTTTTCAAACTTATCAAATGATAAGTATATAGAAGAGTTTGTTTTTTTATGATAATCAAAAATTGACCTACTAACTACATCTCTTGGAGCTAGTTCACCATCTTTGTGATAATCAAATAAAAATCTTCTATCATTTTCATCAACAATATAAGCACCCTCACCTCTTAAAGCCTCACTTAAAAGTGGTTTTCTAGCAAAATGAGTTCCTTTTACAACTGTTGGATGAAACTGCATCATCTCCATATCTTTTAGTTTAAGTCCTTTTTCAACACATAAACCTTGAATCTCCCCCGCAATAGCAGTAGAGTTTGTATGGTATTTATATATTGAACCAACACCACCACTTGCTATGATAGTATTGTGAGCATAAACTATTTCTTGGTCTGTTTCATTGGTGAAAAATTGAACCCCATAACAAATATCATCTTCAATAAGTAAATCATTTACTACGACATTTGTTCTTATTTCATGGTCACAAGTTGAAAGTAAAAATAGGTGAACCATTCTACCTGTAGCATCACCATCTGCATGTAAAATTCTGTTTCTACTGTGTGCTGCTTCTTTTGTAAAAGCTAGTTCACCATTGTCATCTAAATCAAACTGTAATCCTGCATTGATTAAATCATCAATACAAGCCCTTGAGTTTTCACTTAAAACCCTAACGGCTTCTTTACTGTTTTGATTAACTCCTGCGGTAAGAGTATCTTTAATATGTGGTTCTATATCATCTTTATCGACAGCAGTAGCAACACCACCTTGGGCCCAAAATGTATTGCAGTTCCAAGGGGATTTTTTACAAAGTACTAAAACTTTTTTGTCTTTGGGAATCAGTCTTGCAGCATTTAATCCTGCAACTCCTGTTCCTATAATAATATAGTCATAAACCATTATTTTGATACTTCTTGTTTATTGTCTTCAACATAAGTTGGAGGTGCTTTATAACCACACCCACTAAAAGATAATAAAACTCCTGCTATAATTAGCGTATGAAAAAAATTAACGAAATACTTAGTCATCTTAAGAAAAGTCCTGAATTCAGAAAGATTAATACACAAAAAACTATTCAAGATTTTATCGATTTATTACCACCAAGTTTAAAAAAAGGTGTTAAATTTGCTTATGTAAAAGCTGATATCTTGTATTTTGTATTAACCCATCCTGTTTATAAAATGGAGTTTGAGTATAACAAAGATTTAATAAATACACTATTAAAAAAATATCCCCTAATTGAAGTGAGTCAATTAAAGTTTTTCGTTACAAATAAAAGAGAGAAAAAAGAAGTAAAAAAGGAAGAAAAGTCTTTTTTTACAGAGCGTTCACATGGGATTTTTACAAACTATATTACTGATGAAAAACTTCATGAAAAAGTAGAAGAGATAAGAGCTATTATAAAAAACTCTTAAGAAGCTTTTCTCTTTGCTTATAATCCTTGCAATATCTTTTAACTAAAGCCCAAAAAGCTTTTGAATGATTTTTATGTTCTATATGAGCTAATTCATGTATTACTACATATTCAATTACTTCAAGGGGAAACTGCGTAAGTAAGATATTAAAATTTAATCCATTTTTATAATTACAAGAGCCCCAAGTTCTTTTGTTTTTTCTATACTTTATTGAAGTTGGATAAAGACTCATTTTATTTGCAAACTCTTCTACTAATTTTGGAATTAACTCTTTTGCTTTTTCTTTATATAGTTTATCTAACTCTTCTTCTTTGATATCTTCTAAAGAGTATCTTTCTCCAAGCAGTAAATAACTGTTTTTATTTTTTTCTTTTCGTAAAAAAACATCTCTTCTATTTACTATCCACTCTTTTTGTCTATTTATTAAATCAACTGCATCTAATTTTGAAAAATATTTATTAGCTGATATCTCTAATAGATTTTTATCTTTAAGTCTGAGATATACGTGTTTATTGGATATTTTCTTCTTGACTATAACATTATAAACTTCATAATTAATTTTAACTTTAAACTCTTCTATCACCTTAAACTGACCACTTTCTAAGTAAACTGTAGTTATAATCATACTTTAAATTTACTAAAGGACAAACATAAAATGAAAATTGCAAGTAGAATGGAAAACCTATCGCCATCAGTTACAATGGCAATTACAGCTTTAGCAAGAGAGCTTAAAGCACAAGGTAAAGACATTTTAAGTTTTAGTGCGGGTGAGCCAGATTTTGACACACCTGAAGTTATCAAAGAAGCTGCTATCAAAGCAATCAAAGACGGTCACACAAAATATACGGCTGTAGAAGGTACCATTGAAACGAAAAAAGCAATTATCAAGAAGTTAAAAAAGGACCACGGATTAGATTACGAGCTAGATGAAATCATCGTATCTAATGGAGCGAAACACTCTTTATTTAACCTATTTCAATGTCTTATCGAAGAAGGTGATGAAGTAATTATTCCAGCTCCTTACTGGGTTACTTATCCTGAGCAAGTAAAATTCTCTGATGGTGTTCCTGTATTTATTGAAACAGATGACTCAACAGAATTCAAAATCACTGCTGAGCAATTAAAAGCAGCGATTACAGATAAAACAAAAGTCTTACTTTTAAATACTCCATCTAACCCAACTGGTGCAGTATATTCAAAAGAAGAGTTATTATCTTTAGCAGAAGTACTAAAAGGTACTGATATCTTAGTATTTACTGATGAAATGTATGAAAAAATCATGTATGATGGAAAAGAATTCACAGCAGTAGCTTCTGTAAGTGATGATATGTTCCAAAGAACAATTACTATTAATGGTATTAGTAAAGCTGTTGCAATGACAGGTTGGAGATACGGATATATCGCAACTCCTCATAAAGCATTAGTAAAAGCTATGACTAAACTTCAAGGTCAAGTAACTTCAAATGTTAACTCAGTAACTTTAGAAGCAGCAGTAGCAGCTTTAGATGGAAGTGCAGATGCTGATATTGAAGTTATGAGAAAAGAGTTTGAAAAAAGAAGAAATGTTGCAGTTGAATCTTTCAATGCAATCAATGGAATCTCTTGTGTTGTACCACAAGGAGCTTTCTATCTTTTTGTAAACATTAAAGAAATCGGTGGAGATTCTATGAAATTCTCTGCTGATTTATTAGAAAAAGAAGGTGTAGCAGTTGTTCCAGGTCTTGCATTTGGAACAGAAGGTTACTTTAGATTCTCTTTTGCAACTGATTTAGCTACTATCGAAGAAGGTATTAGAAGAATTAAAAAGTTTGTAGAGGAAAATTACTCTTAATATGACCCCACAAAAAAAAGCAACGGTTGTATCAAGTAGCGTTGCAGCAATTCTTACACTAATCAAATTAGTTGTAGGAATTGCAAGTGGTTCAGTTGCTGTTCTTGCTTCTGCCATTGACTCTGTACTTGATATGTTTGTATCTATCTTCAACTATTTTGCTATTAGTAACTCTGAAAAACCTGCCGATAAACACTTTAACTATGGAAGAGGGAAAATTGAAGCCTTAGCTTCTGTTATTGAAGGTACTATTATTTGTATCTCTGGTCTATTTTTACTTTACCAAGCAATTAAAAAAGCAATCAATGGAGAAACATCACAATACTTAGAGATGTCATTAATTGTAATGACTATTTCAATTGTTATTACAGTAAGTTTAGTTATCTATTTAAATCGTGTAGCAAAACAGACTGGAAGTATGGTTATCAAAGCTGATGCCCTACACTATAAAACAGATGTTTATACAAATGCAGCTGTTTTTGTATCTCTTATTTTAGTAAACTTCACGGGAATTGAACTAATTGATGTAATTGTTGGTGGAGGTATTTCACTTTTTATTATCTATTCTGCCTATGAACTAATCCAAGATGGTGTTTTAGTTTTACTTGATAGAGCTGTTGATGAAGAAATAGTAAAAGAGATAGTTCAAATTATTAAAAATGAAGAGAAAGTAAATACACACCACTTACTTAAAACAAGAGAAGCAGGAAGCCAAACTTTCGTAGAAGTTCATTTAGTATTTGATTGTGTAATTACTCTTATGGATGCCCATAGAGTATCTGATAAAATAGAAGATAAAATCAAAAAACTAGACCCTAAAAAAGACTGGATTATAAATATTCATATGGATCCTTATGATGACTTTGAAATCAATGAAGAAAAATAGTATACTTATAAAATAAAAAAGTAAATGATTTCTTCATTCATAAGGATTTTAAATGAACTACTTAAAAATACTTGGAGCAAGTGGTAGTAAAACAAAACTTAAAGGAACTACCTCTTTTCAAGTTTTTAAAAGTATTGTAGTTGATGCTGGAAATGTAATCAACTCACTAAGCGATGAAACTCTTTTAATAAATCACATTTTTATCACTCACTCTCACTCTGACCACATAACTGATTTACCTTTTATTATAGAAAGCTTTTATGAAAAAAGAGAAGAGACCCTAAAAGTATATGGTTCAAAAGAGACATTAAACTCTTTAAAAGAACATACTTTCAATGATAAAATCTGGCCAGACTTTACAAAAATCAATCTTCTTAACAGTGATAAAAAAGCTTTAGAGTTTATTGAAATCCATGAAGATGAAACAATAAAAATAGAAAACTATGAGATAACTGCAATAAAAGCTAATCATATAGCTGGTGCATATGGATATCAAATTATCAAAGATGATGATACAGGTTATCTAATAAGTGGAGATACTTACTCAAATCCTAAAATGTGGGAAATTATAAATAATAACACTAAAATCAAATGTCTTATTGTAGAGTGTTCATTTCCTTCTTATTTAGAACAACTAGCTCAAACAAGTATGCATCTAACTCCAAAACTATTAAAAGAAGATTTAAAAAATCTAAAAAGAGATGATGTACAAATATTCTTATATCACATTAAACCCTCATATTTTGAAAAGATGGTTGAAGAAATCAATGAATATGAAATATTAAAAAATGGTGGAAAGATATTAAATGAAGGTGATATAATTCATATTGACACAAAACAAATTGAGTCTGATATTATAAGCCAAAATAAATTTGAAAGAATCATGGATATAAACCTTCAACTTTCAAGTGAACTTGATAAAAGTGTGCTTTTTGAAATGATTCTTACTCTTACACGAGAGCTAACTCACTGTGAAGCAGGTACACTATATATTCTATCAAGGGATAAAAAATCCTTAGAGTTTAAAGTAGTTCAAAATGATCCATTAAATATTTTTATGGGAGGAACAAAAGATAATCTAACATGGGATTCATTGCCTTTATATTTAAATGATGGCTCAAAAAATAAAAGTATGGTTGCAGTGGTTGCAGCTTTAGAGAATAGAATTATCAATATTCCAGATGTTTACAATAATGAAGAGTATAACTTCCAAGGAACTAAAGATTTTGATAAAACAACTGGTTATGAATCAAAATCAATGCTTGTAATTCCATTAGTAAATCATGAAGAAGATGTAATTGGAGTACTACAACTTATAAACAAAACAAAAATCTCAAAATCAAAAATTCCTTTTAATGAGGAAGATGAAAAAGTAATTAAAGCCTTAGCTTCACAAGCAGCAATGGCTTTAACAAATAGTTTTCTAATAAATAGTTTAGAAGACTTTTTAAATGCTTTTGTGGCAACTATTGCCCATGCAATTGATGCAAAATCGAAACATACGAGAAATCATATTGGAAGAGTTGCAAAAGTTGCAAACTATCTTGCTCAAGCAATACATGAAGATAAAACCATCTATAAAGATGTTAGTTATAGTGAAAATGATTTTAGACAAATTGAACTTGCAGCATGGATGCATGATATTGGTAAAATTTCTATGCCTGAATCTGTTATTGACAAATCAACAAAACTAGAGAAAATGATAGATAGAATTGAGTTTATAGAAGAAAGAATTGAGATTTTAAAAAGAGATGAAGAGATAAAACTTCTTAAAAATAAAATCACACAAGAAGAGTATGATAAAAATATCAAGAACTTCGATGATGATATTAAGTTTCTAAAAAAAGCTAATATTGGTGGTGAGTTCATGAAAGATGAAGATGTCCAAAGAGTTAAACAAATAGCTCAATATAAATACAAAAAAGAAGGAAAAGAGATAAACTTCTTATCTGAAGATGAAGAGTTTAACCTATGTATAAAAAAAGGAACTCTTACAAATGATGAAAAATCAATAATGAACTATCATGCCCAGCTTTCACTTGATATGTTATCATCTTTACCTTTCCCAAAAAAATATAAAGATGTATTAAATATAGCTGCAAACCACCATGAAAAACTAAATGGAAAAGGATATCCTAGAGGATTAGGTGAATCTCAATTAGCCTTAGAAGATAGAATTATGATTCTTGCTGATATCTTTGAAGCATTAACATCTAATGATAGGCCTTATAAAGATGCTAAAAAACTATCTGAGGTATTTAAAATACTCTCTTTTATGGCAAAAGATGGAGAAATAGATGGAGAGCTTTTAAAGTTCTTCCATGAAAATAGTGTTTTACTAAAATATGCAAAAGAAGAACTATTTGATTATCAAGTTGATGAAAGTAAACTTTTATTTTAATGAATAAACATAGAAGAAAAGCAATAAAGAAATTTTTACTATACTTTTTTGTATCAATTATTATTGCAGTTTTTTCTTCTTCAATTTATATCTTCTTACCTAAACTACCTGACTCTATTGATAATAGATTACGAGATACTCTTTTTAATATAAGAGGTGAAATTCCAAATACAGATAATGTAATTATCATAGACATAGATGAAAAATCATTGAGTAAACTAGGTCAATGGCCCTGGCAAAGAAATAAAATCACTAAAATATTAGAAAACCTAACAGAAAATGAAATAGGACTAATAGCCTTTGATATTGTTTTTGCAGAAGAAGATAATAGTTCTCCCCACAAAATATTTGAAGAGTACAATATCAAAAAAGAAAATGTTCCAAATTATGATTTAGAGTTTGCAAAAACAGTTGCTACAACTCCAACAATACTTGGGTATATTTTTGAACTAGAAGACAAAAAACACTTAGCTCAAGGTTCACCTGAAATACCAGCCATAATTGTTGAAAGAAATAAACAACTAGGAGTTGAGTCTTTAATTAAAGCCCATGGAACAATCTTAAATATCCCAATTTTACAAAACAACTCTTACAGTAGTGGTTTTTTTAATAATATCCCTGATAACTCAGGAATTGTAAGAAGTGTACCCCTTATTATCTCTTATAATGATGTTATCTATCCTTCGTTATCCTTAGAAATTTTAAGAGTAATAACTCAAACAAATAAAGTAGTTGTTAATTATGATGAGCAAGGAATTGAAAATATCTCTTTAGGAGATTTACAAATTCCAACTGACAGACATGGAAGAATTTTAGTTAACTTTAGAGGTAAAGAAGGTAATTTTAAATACTACCCTGCAATTGATATTTATGAAAATAAAATTGATAAAAAAGAGTTAGAAGGTAAAATTGCACTTATAGGAACTTCTGCAGCAGGATTACTTGATTTAAGAGCAACTCCTTTTGAATCAATTTATCCAGGGGTTGAAGTTCATGCAAACGTTATTGACAATATTATAAAAGGTGATTTTATTTATAAAGCTTCTTGGATAGATGGGGCAAATATCACTTTAATATTTTTCCTTTCTATTATCACTGTGCTTATGATTACTTATACTGCTTTTTGGTTTAAACCTATAGGTACTATTTTTTTACTAAGTGGTTTTGGAGTATTTAGTTATTATGTTCTATTCACTCAAGGGATTGTTCTAAATATATTTTTTCCATTGGCTACAATTATTTTTGCAGCTGTTATTACAACCTTGTTTGACTACTTTTATGAAATAAAACAAGAGGAAGCTATAAAAAAGAAATTTGCATCAAAAGTATCAAAAGAGGTAATGGATAATCTACTTAAAAATATTGATAGTAATGAGTTTCAAGCTATGGAAAAAGAAGTAACGGTCTTTTTTAGTGATGTAAGAGGCTTTACAAATATCTCAGAACAGATGAATGATGCTAAAAAACTTATTTCATACCTAAATCAGTATATGGAACCTATGAGTAATATAATTACAAAATATGAAGGAACTATTGATAAATATATTGGTGATGCAATTATGGCTTACTGGAATGCTCCAGCAGAGGTAAAAAACCATGCTGATAAAGCTGTTAGTGCATCATTATATCAAATAAAAGAGCTTGAACCATTAAATAAAAAACTGCAAGAAGAGAATAAACCTTTAGTAGATATTGGTATTGGGTTAAATACTGGTCTTGCTATCGTTGGAGAAATGGGAAGTTCATTAAGAAGTGACTATACTGTTATTGGAGATACAATTAATCTAGGTGCAAGATTAGAGTCACTTTGTAAATATTATGATTCAAAACTAAATATTTCAAACTTTACAAAAGAAAAACTAGAAAAAGAATATATCTTTAGATTCTTAGATTATGTAAAAGTAAAAGGCAAAAACAGACCTGTAGAAATTTGGCAAGTTATTGATTTTGGAAATGCAGATAAAGTATTACAAGAAGAGTTAGACTTACACTACAAAGCAATAGAACTATATAAAAACTCAAACTTTAAAGAAGCACTAGAGATATTTGAAAAGTTAGAAAACAATGAAAATAAAACAAACAAAAAGATATATAAAATATATATAAAAAGATGTAAAGAGTTTATGTTGGCTCCACCAAAAGATTTTGATGGAGTTTATAAACACAATACAAAAGCTTAAAAGCTATAAGACAAGTTTGTATTTAAGATATATTTATCATATTCGTATGAATCATGATTTGAGTTAAGGTCTATTATTTTTCCACCCACTTTTAAAGATAAACTTTCAGAAATAGGTTTATGAAACGCTACAGAATAGTTGTAGCTTTTATTTTCTCTTTTTGATTGATAATTTATATCATCATCTAAGTAATCAGTTTTTTTGTAAGAGATTGATGTTCTAAGAATTGAGTCATCAAAAATATTATAACTATTTTGAAGAGATAAAGAATAAAATTCTCTAGATACATCTGTTCTTTCAGTATATAACCTTAACTCTTTTCCTAAAAAAAGACTAAAGTTAAAAATACCAAATTGTTCACTTGAATATCTTAATGAGTTTAAAAAAGAGTAGTGATTGGAACTTCTCTCTTTTTCACCTGTATAGTTAACTTTACCTAGTTTTAAAGAGGTAGTATAAAGTAGGTCTTCAGATAAAATCTTTTTGTAGCTAGGATTTAAGTAATAATTACTTTGGTATTTTTCATGTCCAGAATAAACTAAATCATATAAAACACCTAATGAATAACTATAATCACTTTTATAAACTGTTGGGCTAACATTTAAAGATAATACATGTAAATCTTTCTCTTTAAAATTATTATACTTCATAAATAAAGGAACTATAGTTGTATTTAATATAAAATCATCTGATATTCTATATCTATGTAATATAGGTGCTGCAACTTGAAAAATAGTAGCAGACTGCTCTTTTGAATTATTATCAACTGTGATATTTGTATCTAAAACAGGACTATAGATATCAAAAGTTTTTGAATCCGAACTTGAATTTACATTTGAGTCATACATAATTCCAAATAGAAGAGAAGTATTTAAAGTAGAATTTTTATTAGTTGATTCAAGGGATTTTATCTTTTTGTTTACTACTTCTTTAAGATTAAGAGGTATATCTTCATTAGATACAGACTTGAACTCATTTAAAGCCTGTTCATATAACTTCATCTTTAAATATGTTTGTGCTAACTCAATTTTAACCTCAGCATTATTTGGTTCATTAAATAAAATTCTTTCATAAACACTTGATGCATACTCGTAATTACCAAGTTCATAAGCACTTCTTCCCAAATAAAAGTTAACAAGAATATTCTTTGATTTTTCATAAGCTAAAGAATCTAATATTTCATAAGCTTTTTGATAATTTCCTTCTTTAAAACTT
>AZIE01003042.1_pt1 | contig 14706 bp, 7 predicted proteins | sample 359081 | NCBI WGS metagenome assembly AZIE01 (sample SAMN02429713, study PRJNA222661) | marine sediment metagenome | biome: Sediment sample; isolation source: sample MGS-MCh from oil contaminated site at the lagoon of Mar Chica... | place: Morocco: Mar Chica | collected 2012-07-20 | depth 32 m m | reverse complement strand
AAGCCGGTGCCGACGTGATCGGCATGGACGATCTGGCCGAGCAGGTAAAGAAAGGCAACCTGGACTTTGACGTGGTGATCGCCTCGCCGGACGCCATGCGTGTCGTCGGTCAGTTGGGCCAGATTCTCGGTCCGCGCGGTCTGATGCCTAACCCGAAAGTCGGCACCGTGACGCCCGACGTCGCCACCGCGGTCAAGAACGCCAAGGCGGGTCAGGTGCGTTTCCGTACCGACAAGAACGGCATCATCCACACGACTCTTGGCAAGGTTGATTTTTCCGCCGATGCACTCCGCGGCAACCTCGAAGCGCTGGTCAACGACCTCAAGCGTCTCAAGCCCAGCACCTCCAAGGGCGTGTATTTCAAGAAAATGACCCTGTCCACTACCATGGGCCCGGGTCTTACCGTCGATCACAGCGCGTTCGTGTGATTGTCGGGAAGCAGGCAGTAACTTTGCGGTCCCCGTGCCAAGTGGGCGGGGCACCGTCAAAGACCGCAGGTGCCATCTGAAAGTGGCTTAATGGTCTGACAGCGTGTTGTTCGCCTGGACCGCCTGCGCAGATGGTGTGCCCCGCCAGTTCGCTGGTGAGCACCATCAACCCAAGCCTCCCTTGCCGAATAGCATGGGAGAGATGGTAACCACCGGAGCGTCCTCGGATGCCCCGGCACGAAGGAGTGAACACTGTGCCACTAGGTCTCGAAGACAAGAAAGCGATTGTTGCAGAGGTCAGTGAAGCCGCTCAGGCAGCTCTCTCCGTCGTTGTTGCCGATTCCCGTGGTGTGTCTGTCAGCGCAATGACCGATTTGCGCAAGCAGGCCCGCGAGAATGGCGTGCAGATCCGTGTTGTCCGCAACACGCTGGCACGTCGCGCTCTGTCCGGAACTCCCTGGGAGATTCTGGACGAGACTTTTGCTGGTCCGACCCTGCTGGCCTTCTCCTACGAGCATCCGGGCGCTGCAGCTCGCCTGTTCAAGGAGTTTGCCAAGGGGCAGAAGGACTTCGAAGTCAAGGCGCTGGCCTACGAAGGCGAGTTGATTCCGGCTTCCGACCTTGATCGTCTGGCAACCCTGCCGACGTACGACGAGGCGATCGCCAAGCTGATGTCCGTCATGAAGGAAGCTTCTGCCGGCAAGCTGGTCCGTACCCTCGCCGCGTTGCGCGACAAGAAGCAGGAAGAAGCTGCGTAAGCGGCTCTTTTTGCCTCGTCGCCTGAAACGTCAACCCAGTTATCGAGCGCAAACACTCCAGGGCGCGCTCCGCAAAGTTTAGGAAAGCAATCATGGCACTGACCAAAGAAGATATCATCAACGCCGTCGCCGACATGTCCGTGATGGAAGTCGCTGAGCTGATCGAAGCGATGGAAGAGAAGTTCGGCGTTTCTGCTGCCGCTGCTGTCGTGGCTGGCCCGGGTGCCGGTGGCGATGCCGCTGCTGCCGAAGAGCAGACCGAGTTCGACCTGGTTCTGACCGCCGCTGGCGACAAGAAGGTCAACGTCATCAAGGTCGTGCGCGAGATCACCGGTCTCGGCCTGAAGGAAGCCAAGGGTGCTGTCGACGGCGCTCCGGCAACCCTGAAGGAAGGCATGTCCAAGGACGACGCCGAAGAAGCCAAGAAGAAACTGGAAGAAGCCGGCGCTTCCGTGGAGCTCAAGTAACCCTTGTGCCCCATGGCTTCACGCGCTGCGTAAGCTTCCACGGCTGGTGGCGGGATGCCCGCCGCCGGCCTTTTTCTGTTGTCACTAGCGTTCTATCGTGAAGTCATCGCTTGGATAAGACGCTAGACGAATTCCGACGGCGAGCCTCTACCGGGGCTTGCCGTCAGCGCCTGACGGGGTTGCCTCGTCGGGTGGCGCCGACCACGCATCGGTCACCCATGGTGAACAAGCTGGGGAATACAGATGGCTTACTCATACACTGAGAAAAAACGCATCCGCAAGGATTTCGGCAAACTGCCCCAAGTGATGGATGTGCCTTACCTGCTGGCCATCCAGCTTGACTCCTACTACGACTTCCTCCAGCAGGACCGGGCGCCGAATTCGCGTCTGGATGTCGGCCTGCACGCCGCCTTCAAGTCCGTATTCCCGATCGAGAGCTTCTCCGGAAACGCCGCGCTCGAGTATGTCAGCTATCGTTTCGGTACTCCGGCGTTCGACGTCAAGGAGTGCCAGTTGCGTGGCGTCACCTATTCGGCACCGTTGCGGGTCAAGGTCCGTCTGATCATCTACGACAAGGACTCCTCGAACAAGGCCATCAAGGACATCAAGGAGCAGGAAGTCTACATGGGGGAGATCCCCCTGATGACTGAGAACGGCACCTTCGTTGTCAACGGCACCGAGCGCGTCATCGTTTCCCAGCTGCACCGCAGCCCGGGCGTATTCTTCGACCATGACAAGGGCAAGAGCCACTCTTCGGGCAAGCTGCTGTATTCCGCGCGGGTCATTCCCTACCGTGGCTCCTGGCTGGACTTCGAGTTCGACCCGAAGGACAACGTCTTCGTGCGCATCGACCGCCGCCGCAAGCTGCCGGCCACGGTGCTGCTGCGCGCGCTGGGCATGAGCGCCGAGGAGGTTCTCGACACGTTCTTCGACACCAGTACCTTCCACATCGAGAAGTCCGGCTTCTCGGTGGATCTGGTGCCGTCGCGCCTGCGCGGTGAAACTGCCACCTTCGACATCAAGGATGTCGATGGCAGCGTGATCGTCGAAGAAGGCCGCCGTGTCACCCAGAAGCATATCCGGCAGATGGAAAAGTCGGGCCTCGAGCGTCTCGAGGTGCCGATGGAGTACCTGTTCGGCAAGACGCTGGCCAAGGATCAGGTCGATCCCAACACCGGCGAACTGATCTGCGAATGCAACAGCGAAATCACTCCCGACCTGCTGGAGAAGCTTGGTCAGGCGGGTATCACATCCCTGGAAACGCTGTACACCAACGATCTCGACTGCGGTTCGTTCATCTCCGACACCCTGAAGCTGGACACGACGCGTTCCCAGCTCGAGGCGCTGGTCGAGATCTACCGCATGATGCGTCCCGGTGAGCCGCCGACCAAGGAAGCCGCCGAGACGCTGTTCCATAACCTGTTCTTCACCGAGGACCGCTACGACCTGTCAGGCGTCGGTCGCATGAAGTTCAATCGTCGCCTGCGCCGCGAGTCCGACACCGGGCCGGGCGTGCTCGACAATTCCGACATCCTTGACGTGCTCAAGGAACTGATCGCGATCCGTAACGGCTTCGGTGACGTCGACGATATCGACCATCTGGGTAACCGCCGCATTCGCTGTGTCGGCGAAATGGCCGAAAATCAGTTCCGCGTCGGTCTGGTGCGCGTCGAGCGTGCGGTCAAGGAACGCCTGTCCATGGCGGAAAGCGAAGGACTGATGCCGCAGGACCTGATCAATGCCAAGCCGGTGGCGGCGGCGATCAAGGAGTTCTTCGGTTCCAGCCAGCTGTCCCAGTTCATGGACCAGAACAACCCGCTGTCCGAGGTGACGCACAAGCGTCGCGTCTCGGCGCTTGGCCCGGGTGGCCTGACCCGTGAGCGTGCCGGCTTCGAGGTGCGTGACGTTCACGCTACTCACTATGGTCGCCTTTGCCCGATCGAGACGCCGGAAGGCCCGAACATCGGCCTGATCAACTCGCTGGCGACCTACAGCCACACCAACAGCTATGGCTTCCTTGAGACGCCGTATCGCAAGGTCGTGGATCGCCAGGTCACTGACGAGGTGGTCCACCTGTCGGCGATCGAGGAAGGCGACTTCATCATCGCCCAGGCATCGGCGACTGTCGACGAGTCGGGCAAGCTGATCGATGATCTGGTTCAGGTACGTCACCGCGGCGAGACCACGTTCATGGCGCCCGACAAGGTGACCCTGATGGACGTGTCGCCGCGTCAGGTGGTGTCTGTAGCGGCAGCGTTGATTCCGTTCCTCGAGCACGATGACGCCAACCGCGCACTGATGGGCTCGAACATGCAGCGCCAGGCGGTGCCGACCCTGCGTGCCGACAAGCCGCTCGTCGGTACCGGCATGGAGCGTTTCGTGGCTCGCGACTCCGGTGTATGTGCCGTGGCACGACGTGGCGGGGTGATCGACTCGGTCGATGCCAAGCGCATCGTGGTACGTATCAACGAGGACGAGATCATCGGCGGCGAAGCCGGCGTCGATATCTACAACCTGACCAAGTACGTGCGTTCCAACCAGAACACATGCATGAACCAGCGTCCCATCGTGCGTCCGGGCGACATCGTGGCGCGTGGCGATATCCTGGCTGACGGTCCGTCCGTTGACATGGGTGATCTGGCCCTGGGTCAGAACATGCGCATCGCGTTCATGCCCTGGAACGGCTACAACTTCGAGGACTCGATCCTGGTCTCGGAGCGCGTGGTGCAGGAAGATCGTTTCACCACCATCCACATCCAGGAACTGACCTGCGTGTCGCGCGACACCAAGCTGGGTGCCGAGGAGATTACCTCGGATATTCCCAATGTCGGTGAATCGGCACTGTCCAAGCTGGACGAGGCCGGTGTGGTCTACATCGGTGCCGAGGTCGGACCCGGTGATATCCTGGTCGGCAAGGTCACGCCCAAGGGCGAGACCCAACTTACGCCGGAAGAGAAGCTGCTTCGCGCCATCTTCGGCGAGAAAGCGTCCGACGTGAAGGATACCTCGCTGCGTGCACCGACCGGCATGAAGGGCACTGTCATCGATGTCCAGGTCTTCACCCGTGACGGTGTCGAGAAGGACTCGCGCGCTTTGTCCATCGAGCAGATGCAGCTCGACGAGGTGCGCAAGGACTTGCAGGAAACCTACCGTATCGCCGAAGACGCCACGTTCGAGCGCCTCAAGCGGCAGTTGTCCGGCCAGGCGGTCAATGGCGGTCCCAAGCTCAAGAAGGGCGACGTGCTTTCCGAGGAGTACCTCGACGAGCTGCCGCGTCAGCAGTGGTTCAAGCTGCGCCTGCAGGACGAGACGCTCAACGAATTGCTGGCCCAGGCTGACGAGCAGCTCGAGAGCCGTCGCAAGGAGATGGACGAGCGCTTCGAGGACAAGAAGCGCAAGCTTACCCAGGGCGACGACCTGGCGCCGGGGGTGCTCAAGATCGTCAAGGTCTACCTGGCGGTCAAGCGTCGCATCCAGCCGGGCGACAAGATGGCCGGTCGTCACGGTAACAAGGGTGTCATCTCTGCCATCATGCCGATCGAGGACATGCCGTTCGACGATCAGGGCGAGCCGGTCGATGTGGTCCTGAACCCGCTGGGCGTACCGTCGCGCATGAACGTCGGGCAGATTCTCGAGACTCACCTGGGCATGGCGGCACGCGGCCTGGGCATGAAGATCGACACCATGCTGCGCGACGCTCGCGAACAGCAGGTAGCCGAGATTCGTGAGTTCCTCGGCAAGGTGTACAACACTGCCGGAACCCGCCAGGAGGACATCGACTCGTTGAGCGACGAGGAGGTGATTGCCCTGGCCAGGAACCTGCGCGGTGGCGTGCCGATGGCGTCGCCGGTCTTCGATGGCGCCAAGGAGCACGAGATCAAGGGGCTGCTCAAGCTGGCCGACCTGCCCGATTCGGGGCAGATGGATCTCTATGACGGCCGCACCGGCGAGAAGTTCGACCGTCCGGTCACCGTGGGTTACATGTACATGCTCAAGCTCAACCACCTGGTGGATGACAAGATGCATGCGCGTTCCACCGGCTCCTACTCACTGGTTACCCAGCAGCCGCTGGGCGGCAAGGCGCAGTTCGGTGGACAGCGCTTCGGTGAGATGGAGGTGTGGGCACTCGAGGCGTACGGCGCTGCCTATACGCTGCAGGAAATGCTCACCGTCAAGTCTGACGACGTGGAAGGGCGTACCCGCATGTACAAGAACATCGTCGACGGCGACCACTCCATGCAGGCGGGCATGCCGGAGTCCTTCAACGTACTGGTGAAGGAAATCCGCTCGCTGGGTATTGATATCGAGCTGGAAGGCTAAACGCCGGACGCTGAAGAATGACGGTCCGCGGGACCCGGAAACCGGGTCCCGCTCATGACAACTCCGCAACGGAGCCGACCCCATGAAAGATTTGGTGAAAGTCCTCAAATCGCAGGCACAGTCCGAAGAGTTCGACGCGATCAAGATTACGCTCGCGTCGCCGGACATGATCCGCTCCTGGTCCTATGGTGAGGTCAAGAAGCCGGAAACCATCAATTACCGTACCTTCAAGCCCGAGCGTGATGGCCTGTTCTGCGCCAAGATCTTCGGTCCGGTGAAGGATTACGAGTGCTTGTGCGGCAAGTACAAGCGCATGAAGCACCGCGGCATCATCTGCGAAAAGTGTGGCGTCGAAGTCACCAAGGCTGCGGTTCGCCGCGAGCGCATGGGCCATATCGAACTGGCCTCGCCGGTTGCGCATATCTGGTTTTTGAAGTCGCTACCGTCGCGCATCGGCATGTTCCTGGACATGACCCTGCGCGATATCGAGCGCGTGCTCTATTTCGAGAGCTTCGTGGTCATCGATCCGGGCATGACCACCCTCGAGCGCGGTCAACTGCTCAACGACGAGCAGTACTTCGAGGCTCTGGAAGAGTTCGGCGACGACTTCGATGCACGCATGGGCGCCGAGGCGATCCAGGCACTGCTCAAGGACATCGACCTGGGCGAGGAGATCGAGCGCCTGCGTGAGGAAATTCCGCAGACCAACTCCGAAACCAAGATCAAGAAACTGTCCAAGCGCCTGAAGCTGCTGGAAGCCTTCTACAACTCCGGCAACGCTCCGGAGTGGATGGTCATGGAAGTGCTGCCGGTGCTACCGCCGGACCTGCGTCCGCTGGTCCCGCTCGACGGTGGCCGCTTCGCGACGTCGGATCTCAACGACCTGTACCGTCGCGTGATCAACCGTAACAACCGTCTCAAGCGTCTGCTCGATCTCAATGCGCCCGACATTATCGTGCGCAACGAGAAGCGCATGCTGCAGGAGTCGGTCGATGCGCTGCTCGACAACGGTCGCCGCGGCCGGGCGATTACCGGTTCCAACAAACGCCCGCTGAAGTCTCTGGCCGACATGATCAAGGGCAAGCAGGGGCGTTTCCGTCAGAACCTGCTGGGCAAGCGCGTCGACTATTCCGGTCGCTCGGTCATCACCGTGGGTCCGACCCTGCGCCTTCACCAGTGCGGTCTGCCCAAGAAGATGGCGCTCGAGCTATTCAAGCCGTTCATCTATTCCAAGCTGCAGTCCAGCGGGCAGGCATCGACCATCAAGGCCGCCAAGAAAATGGTCGAGCGCGAGCTTCCCGAGGTGTGGGACATCCTGGCCGATGTCATCCGCGAGCACCCGGTTCTGCTCAACCGTGCGCCGACGCTGCACCGCTTGGGCATCCAGGCCTTCGAGCCGATGCTCATCGAGGGCAAGGCGATCCAACTGCACCCGCTGGTCTGTGCCGCCTACAACGCCGACTTCGACGGTGACCAGATGGCCGTTCACGTGCCGCTGACGCTGGAAGCCCAGCTCGAGGCGCGTGCACTGATGATGGCTACCAACAACGTGCTGTCACCGGCCAACGGCGAACCGATCATCGTACCGTCGCAGGACGTCGTCCTGGGCCTGTACTACATGACTCGTGAGCGCATCGGTGCCAAGGGCGAAGGCATGGTGTTCGCCAACCTCAATGAGGTCGAGCGTGCCTTCGGTACTCAGAGCGTATCATTGCATGCCCGCGTCAAGGTTCGTCTGACCGAATACCTGGCCGAGGAAGAGGGTGGCGAGCTGGTCGAGAAGACCTCGCTGTACGACACCACGGTGGGTCGTGCCATGTTGTTCCGCATTCTGCCCAAGGGCGTGCCGTTCGAGCTGGTCGACCAGCCGATGAAGAAAAAGGCAATCTCGCGCCTGATCAACGAAGTCTACCGGCGCAGCGGTCTGAAGGATGCGGTGATCTTTGCCGACCAGCTGATGTACACCGGCTTCCGTCTGGCCACTTGGTCCGGTGCTTCCATCGGTGTCAATGACTTCGTCATTCCCGACGAGAAGAAAGACATCGTCGATGCGGCCGAAGATGAGGTCAAGGAAATCGAGGACCAGTTCTCTTCCGGTCTCGTAACTGCAGGCGAGAAGTACAACAAGGTCATCGATATCTGGTCCAAGGCCAACGACAAGGTGGCCAAGGCGATGATGGCAGGTATCTCCAAGGAGACCGTCGTCAACCGTCAGGGCGAGGAAGTCGAGCAGGACTCGTTCAACAGCGTGTTCATCATGGCCGACTCCGGGGCGCGTGGTAGTGCAGCCCAGATTCGTCAGTTGGCGGGCATGCGTGGCCTGATGGCCAAGCCGGACGGCTCGATCATCGAGACGCCGATCGTGGCCAACTTCCGTGAAGGCCTGAACGTTCTTCAGTACTTCATCTCGACCCACGGGGCGCGTAAGGGTCTGGCGGATACGGCACTCAAGACCGCCAACTCCGGTTACCTCACTCGCCGCCTGGTCGACGTGGCGCAGGACCTGGTCATCACCGAGCCCGATTGTGGCACCGAGGAAGGCCTCACCCTGCACCCGGTCATCGAGGGTGGCGACATCATCGTGTCCCTGGCACAGCGTGTGCTGGGTCGTGTCGTGGCGCAGGATGTCATCGATCCGGCGACCGAAGAGGTGCTCATTCCGCGCGGCACGCTGCTCGACGAAGCCTGGTGCGAACAGCTCGATACCATGGGTGTCGACGAGATCGTGGTGCGCAGCACGATTGCCTGTGAAACTCCGCACGGGGTGTGTTCGGCCTGTTACGGTCGCGACCTGGCGCGTGGCCATCAGGTCAATACGGGTGAAGCGGTCGGTGTTATCGCCGCGCAGTCGATCGGCGAGCCGGGCACCCAGCTGACCATGCGTACGTTCCACATCGGTGGGGCAGCTTCGCGGGCATCGGCGGTGGATAGCGTGCAGGTCAAGCATGGCGGCAAGGTGCGCCTGCACAACATCAAGCATGTCGAGCGTGCCGATGGCAAGCTGGTCGTGGTTTCCCGCTCCAGTGCCCTGGCCGTCGCCGACGAGCACGGCCGTGAGCGCGAATACTACAAGCTGCCCTATGGGGCGGAACTGTCGGTCAAGGATGGCGATCACGTCGAAGGCGGTCAGGCCGTGGCCAAGTGGGATCCGCATACCCATCCGGTCGTCGCCGAGGTGCAGGGCAAGGCACAGTTCCTCGATATGGATGAAGGCATCACCATCCACCGCAGTGTGGACGAGATGACCGGCCTGTCGTCCATCGAGGTGATCGAGGCGGCTTCGCGTCCCGCAGCGGGTCGCGACAAGCGTCCGATGATCATGCTGACCGACGAGGCAGGTGAATATGTCACCTTGCCGGGGTCCAATACGCCGGTTCAGTACCTGTTGCCCGGGCGCGCCATCGTTTCTGCCGAGAACGGCGCACAGATCGGCGTCGGTGAGGTCATCGCGCGTATCCCGGTCGAGGCGTCGAGCAACAAGGACATCACCGGGGGTCTGCCGCGCGTTGCCGACCTGTTCGAGGCGCGCAAGCCGAAGGAGCCGGCGATCCTGGCGGAAATCAGTGGCGTGGTCAGCTTCGGCAAGGAGACCAAGGGCAAGCGTCGCCTGACGATTACCCCGGAATCCGGCGATCCGTTCGAGATGTTGATCCCCAAGTGGCGCCAGATCGCGGTGTTCGAGGGCGAGAGCGTCGAGAAGGGCGAGGTGATCTCCGATGGGCCGAGCAATCCGCACGACATCCTGCGCCTGTTGGGTGTCGCGGAGCTGGCCAAGTACATCACCACCGAGATCCAGGAGGTCTACCGCCTCCAAGGTGTCGGCATCAACGACAAGCACATCGAAGTCATCGTGCGTCAGATGCTGCGCAAGGTGGAAATTACCGATTCCGGCGATTCCAGCTTCATCCCGGGTGATCAGGTCGAGTTGGTACGTGTGCTCGAGGAGAATGCCCGTCTGGCCGAACAGGACAAGTTCCCGGCCAAGTACGAGCGTGTGCTGCTGGGTATCACCAAGGCCTCGCTGGCGACCGAGTCGTTCATTTCCGCGGCCTCCTTCCAGGAGACGACCCGCGTACTGACCGAAGCGGCCGTCACCGGCAAGCGCGATTACCTGCGCGGCTTGAAGGAAAACGTGGTGGTGGGACGCCTGATCCCGGCCGGTACCGGCCTGACCCACCATGCGGAGCGTCGCCGCAAGCGCGAGGAAGCCGAGCGCACGCTTCATCCGTCGGCCTACGACGTCGAGGCGGAACTGGGCGCCCAGCTCACCGCGCTCGATGCGGATGACGACGAACTCTAAGGCAGAGCGTCTCAATGTCCTGGCCGGCCCTCGTGGGTCGGCCTTGACGTCGATTGCGACCAGACATTAGAATGCCCAGCCTTTGATAGTGGGGGCGGTGCGCCCCTATGCGCTTCACGGCGCAGAAAAGCAAGGCAACCATTGGAGTCAGCTACAGACTATGGCAACGATCAACCAGCTCGTGCGCAAGCCGCGCAAGCGCCCCGTCGCCAAGAGCGACGTGCCGGCGCTGCAGGCCTGTCCGCAGCGTCGCGGGGTTTGCACCCGCGTCTACACCACTACCCCGAAGAAGCCGAACTCCGCACTGCGTAAGGTGTGCCGTGTTCGCCTGACCAACGGGTTCGAAGTCACTTCCTACATCGGCGGTGAAGGCCACAACCTGCAGGAACACTCTGTGGTCCTGATTCGTGGCGGCCGTGTCAAGGACTTGCCGGGTGTGCGTTATCACACCGTTCGCGGCGCCTTGGACACCTCCGGTGTACAGAACCGTAAGCAGGGCCGTTCCAAGTACGGTACCAAGCGTCCCAAGGCCTAATGCCGGACGTTCTTTATTCCTACGTAACAATGGTCAGATAAGAGTAAGGTCGAGCGTCGTTCGCACAGCGATCGGGAGTCTCGGGGTTACCTGAAGGACCCTTCAACTGAGGGCTTATCATGCCTAGAAGAAGAGTTGCTGCTAAGCGCGAGATTCTTCCGGATCCGAAGTTCGGAAGCGAGCGCCTGGCGAAGTTCATGAACCACCTGATGATCAGCGGCAAGAAGTCTGTAGCCGAGCGCATCGTTTACGGTGCACTCGACCGGGTTGCCGAACGTGGAAAAGACGAGCCGCTGGACATCTTTGACAAGGCGCTGGAAGCCATCCAGCCGATGGTCGAGGTCAAGTCTCGCCGTGTCGGCGGTGCAACCTACCAGGTGCCCGTGGAAGTACGTCCTTCGCGTCGCCAGGCGCTGGCCATGCGCTGGCTGGTCGACGCTGCCCGTAACCGTGGCGAGAAGACCATGGTGCAGCGTCTCGCCGGCGAAATGCTGGATGCCGCCGAAGGCAAGGGCGCTGCTGTGAAGAAGCGTGAAGACGTGCATCGCATGGCAGAAGCCAACAAGGCCTTCTCACACTACCGCTTCTAACCAACGGGGATTTCCATCGTGGCACGCAAGACTCCGCTTAAGCGTTACCGTAACATCGGTATCGTTGCTCACGTCGACGCCGGGAAGACCACCACTACCGAGCGTGTCCTGTTCTATACCGGCCTGTCTCACAAGGTCGGTGAAGTCCATGAGGGTGCAGCCACCATGGACTGGATGGAGCAGGAGCAGGAGCGTGGTATCACTATCACCTCCGCGGCGACCACCTGCTTCTGGCAGGGCATGAGCAAGCAGTTCGACGAGCACCGTATCAACATCATCGATACGCCTGGGCACGTCGACTTCACCATCGAAGTCGAGCGTTCGCTGCGTGTCCTCGACGGTGCTGTGGTCGTGCTGTGTGGCTCTTCCGGCGTTCAGCCCCAGACGGAAACCGTCTGGCGCCAGGCCAACAAGTACGAAGTACCGCGCATGGTCTTCGTCAACAAGATGGACCGTGCCGGGGCCGACTTCTTCATGGTCGTCGACCAGCTCAAGCAGCGCCTTGGTGCCAATACCGTGCCGATCCAGATCAACTGGGGTGCGGAAGAGGACTTCAAGGGCGTCATCGACCTGATCGAGATGAAGGCCATCCTCTGGGACGAAGACAACTTCGGCATGAACTACCAGCTCGTCGATATTCCGGCCGATCTGCAGGAGACTGCCGAGAAGTATCGCGAAGAGATGGTCGAGGCCGCTGCCGAGGCGTCCGAGGAGCTCATGGAGAAGTACCTCGAAGAGGGCGAACTCTCCAAAGAGGATATCAAGGCTGGTCTGCGTCGTCGTACCCTCGACAACGAGATCGTTCTCATCACCTGCGGCTCTGCGTTCAAGAACAAGGGCGTGCAGGCGGTGCTGGACGGCGTTATCGAGTACATGCCGTCACCTACCGAGGTCAAGGCCATCGAGGGTGAGCTGGACGACAAGGAAGGCACGATCGCCACGCGTGAAGCTGACGATAATGCCCCCTTCGCGGCGCTGGCTTTCAAGATCGCGACTGATCCGTTCGTTGGTACCCTGACGTTCATTCGCGTCTACTCCGGCGTTCTCAAGTCTGGTGACAGTGTCTATAACTCTGTCAAGCAGAAGAAAGAGCGTGTGGGTCGTATCGTCCAGATGCACGCCAACTCCCGAGAGGAAATCAAGGAAGTTCTGGCGGGCGACATCGCGGCCTGTATCGGTCTCAAGGATGTCACCACCGGTGATACCCTGTGCGACATCAACGAGAAAATCGTTCTGGAGCGCATGGAATTCCCGGATCCGGTTATCTCCGTGGCGGTTGAGCCGAAGTCCAAGGCCGACCAGGAGAAGATGGGTGTTGCACTGGGCAAGCTGGCCCAGGAAGACCCGTCTTTCCGCGTCAAGACCGACGAGGAGACCGGGCAGACCATCATTTCCGGCATGGGCGAGTTGCACCTCGACATCATCGTTGACCGCATGCGTCGCGAGTTCAAGGTCGAGGCCAACATCGGTAAGCCGCAGGTGGCCTATCGCGAGACCATTCGCCAGTCGGTCGAGCAGGAAGGCAAGTTCGTTCGTCAGTCGGGCGGTCGCGGTCAGTACGGTCACGTACACCTGCGCATCGAGCCTCTGACGGCCGAAGACAAGGGCGAGGACGAGGAGATGCACTTCAAGTTCGCGTCCGAGATCGTCGGTGGCGTGGTTCCCAAGGAATACGTGCCGGCCGTCGAGAAAGGGGCCTATGAGCAGCTGCAAAACGGTGTCATCGCGGGTTACCCGATGATCGACGTCAAGGTTACGCTGTTCGACGGTTCCTACCACGACGTGGACTCTAACGAGACCGCGTTCAAGATCGCCTCTTCCATGGCGATCAAGGAAGGTGCTCGCAAGGCCAAGGCAGTCCTGCTTGAGCCGGTGATGAAGGTCGAGGTCGTGACGCCCGAGGAGTTCATGGGTGACGTCATGGGTGACCTGAACCGCCGTCGTGGCCTTGTGCAGGGTATGGATGACTCGTCTTCCGGCAAGATCATCCGTGCCACGGTTCCGTTGGCTGAGATGTTCGGTTATGCGACCGATCTGCGTTCTCAGACCCAGGGCCGCGCAAGCTACACCATGGAGTTTGCGAATTACGAAGAGGCGCCGTCCAGCGTCGTCGAAGCCGTCATCAACCAGAACGGTTAACCGTTAGCTAACGTAAAGAGGTTATAGCAGTGGCTAAGGAAAAATTTGAGCGTTCCAAACCGCACGTCAACGTCGGCACCATCGGTCACGTCGACCACGGCAAGACCACGCTGACTGCGGCCCTGACCCGCGTTTCCGCCGAAGTTTTCGGTGGTGACTGGCGCGCGTTCGATACCATCGACAACGCTCCGGAAGAGCGTGAGCGTGGTATCACGATCGCGACCGCTCACGTCGAGTACCAGTCCGAGACTCGTCACTACGCTCACGTCGACTGCCCGGGGCACGCCGACTACGTCAAGAACATGATCACCGGTGCTGCCCAGATGGACGGCGCAATCCTGGTCTGTTCTGCCGCTGACGGCCCCATGCCGCAGACTCGCGAGCACATCCTGCTGTCTCGCCAGGGTGGCGTTCCGTACATCGTCGTGTTCCTGAACAAGGCCGACATGGTCGATGACGAAGAACTGCTTGAGCTGGTCGAGATGGAAGTTCGTGAGCTCCTCAACGAGTACGACTTCCCGGGCGACGATACCCCGATCATCATCGGTTCTGCGCTGATGGCTCTCGAAGGCAAGGATGACAACGGCATGGGTACCACCGCCGTTGCCAACCTGATCAAGGCCCTGGACGAGTACATCCCGGAGCCGGAGCGTGCCATCGATCAGCCGTTCCTGATGCCGATCGAGGACGTGTTCTCCATCTCAGGTCGCGGTACCGTTGTGACCGGTCGTGTCGAGCGTGGCATTGTCAAGACTGGCGACGAAGTCGAGATCGTTGGTCTCAAGGACACCACCAAGACTACCGTTACCGGTGTCGAAATGTTCCGCAAGCTGCTCGACGAAGGTCGCGCGGGCGAGAACATCGGTGCCCTGCTGCGTGGTACCAAGCGTGACGACGTCGAGCGTGGTCAGGTCCTGGCCAAGCCGGGCTCCATCACTCCGCACACCGTGTTCGAGTCCGAAGTCTACATCCTGTCCAAGGAAGAGGGTGGTCGTCACACGCCGTTCTTCAAGGGCTACCGTCCGCAGTTCTACTTCCGTACTACTGACGTGACCGGTACCTGTGAATTGCCGGAAGGCGTTGAGATGGTCATGCCGGGCGACAACGTCCAGATGACTGTCACCCTGATCGCACCGATCGCCATGGAAGACGGCCTGCGCTTCGCTATC
>AZIE01002162.1_pt1 | contig 14743 bp, 14 predicted proteins | sample 359081 | NCBI WGS metagenome assembly AZIE01 (sample SAMN02429713, study PRJNA222661) | marine sediment metagenome | biome: Sediment sample; isolation source: sample MGS-MCh from oil contaminated site at the lagoon of Mar Chica... | place: Morocco: Mar Chica | collected 2012-07-20 | depth 32 m m | reverse complement strand
CAAATTTTATTGATAATGTTACGTTTCCAATTAGATTCGTAAATAATGTTCTTCAATTAAAATTTAACTATGCTTTAGAAGAGTTAGGTAGATTTGCAATAAATTCTACAATTGGTATTGCTGGACTAATGGACCCTGCAACAAGTATGAATCTAAAAGAAAGAAAAGAAGACTTTGGTCAAACTCTTGCTTTTTATGGAGCGGGTGAAGGATTTCACTTAGTATTACCATTTTTTGGTCCTTCAAACCTAAGGGATACTTTTGGATTATTTGCAGATGGTTATATTTCTCCATTAACAGATGTAAGTTCATTAGATTATAAAATACCAGATAGAGCTGAAAAAACGTTAGGAATACAAGCAATTAAATTAGTAAACAATGTTTCTTTAAATCAGGGAAGATATGAAACATTTACAAAAGATGCAATTGATTTATATTCACTACTAAAAAATGCATACAACCAAAGAAGAGAAAAAGAGATTAAGGAATAATCAATGTTAAAAAAATATTTTCTACTATTTCTAGTTTCTACAACTTTAATATTCGCAGTAACTAAAGAAGAAATAGAACCACATATGGTTAAAAAGGTAAATGAAGTACTTTCTATTTTAAAAAGTAAAGAACTAAATAAAGAGGCTAAAAGTCAACAAATAATTTCAAAGATGGATCCAATCTTTGACTACACTTTAATGGCTAGATTATCACTTGGAAAAGAGTGGAATACACTTTCAAATGATAAAAAAGAAGAGTTCACTTCACTATTTACTGAAGTTTTAAAAAAGTCATACCTTAATAAACTTGATTTATATACAAATCAAGAGATTAAATTTTTAGGGACACAAGAACCAAAAAGCAATAGAATTATTGTAAATACTGTACTTGTTGGTGAGAAAGAAAACTTTGATATTAACTATAAATTCTACCAAAAAGCAAAAGATGAATGGAAGATTTATGATATCAATCTACTTGGAGTAAGTATTATTCAAACTTATAGACAACAATTCGCAGGATTTTTAAAAGACAAATCTTTTGATGATTTATTAAAAAACTTAAATAGTAAAAAATAGTTTAATATGACTAAAAAGTTTTTTGATTTAACTGTTATAAAACACCCATTTAAAACAGTTTTTATACTTTTATTAGGAGTAATATTCTTAGGATATTACTCTACAAAGTTAGAGATTGACGCTTCTTCAGAAACACTACTACTTGATGATGACAAAGATTTACAATTTGCTAGAAAAGTTTCAAAGTTATACTATAACCCTGATTTTTTACTAGTTACGTACTCTCCAAAAAAAGATTTACTTCATGATGAAACACTAGAGGAATTAAAAAGACTATCAAAAGAGTTAACACAAATAGAAAATATTGCCTCTGTAACTTCTATTTTAAATGTTCCCCTACTTCAATCTCCTGTTCAAAAGTTAACAAAACTTGTTGATAATATAAGAACATTAGAAAATAGTAATCCGGACAAGAAACTTGTAAAAGAAGAGTTTTTAACTTCTGAGATTTATAAAAATGCCTTAGTTAGTTCTGATTTTAAAACAACAGCATTAGTTTTAAACCTAAAAGAAAATAAAGAGTATTTTGAGTTTATTGATAGAAGAAAAAAACTTTTAGATAAACAAAGAACTAATAGTTTAAGTGAAGAAGAAAAACAGCAATTAACTAAGATTCAAAAAGAGTTCAAACTATTTAGAGATAAACAAAGAGAAGAAAATAGTCAAACAATAGAAGAGATAAGAACAGTAATTACTCAGTATCAAAATAATGCTTCCCTATTTTTAGGTGGAGTAAATATGATTGCTGATGATATTATCACTTTTGTAAAAAATGATTTAGTTATCTATGGTTCAACTTTAGTTCTACTTCTAATCCTTATTTTATGGGTTATTTTTAGACAAACAATTTGGATAACTCTACCTTTATTAATCTGTGTACTTTCAGTAGTTTCAACAACAGGTGCTTTAGGTTTCTTTGCTTGGGAAGTAACAGTTATCTCATCAAACTTTATTGCATTACAATTAATTATTACAATATCTATTGTTTTACACTTAATTGTAAGATATAGAGAACTTAGTTCTATCTATCCTAACTCTTCACAATATAAGTTAGTTATAAATACTATACTTTCAAAACTAAACCCATCATTCTTTGCTATTATTACTACTATTGCAGGATTTGGTTCTTTAGTTTTATCAGGTATTCAACCAGTTAAAAACTTAGGTTGGATGATGAGTACTGGTATTGCTATTTCTTTAATTATCTCTTTTATAGTATTTCCAGCTATCTTAATACTTATAAAAAAAGTTAAAAGTCCAAAAGAGTCTAACTTCAAGCTAAAAACAATTGCTCTATCAAAACACCTAGTAGAATTCCATGGTAAAAAAATCATCTTTACAAGTATTATTGTAGTTGTTTTTGCACTAACAGGAGCTTCAAAACTTATTGTTGAGAATAGTTTTATTAACTACTTTAAAGAATCAACACAGATATACAAAGGAATGAAAGTAATTGATGAAAGTTTAGGAGGAACAACTCCTTTAGATGTAGTAATTACTTTTAAAGAAGAAGAGAAACAAGAAGTTAAAGAATCAAAAGATAGCTTTGGTTTTGATTCTTTTGAAGATGAATTTGCTATTGATAAAAGTAGTGAAGAGTATTGGTTTACAAGGGATAAACTAAATGTAATTCTAAGAGTACATAACTATTTAGAGTCTATTGAAGAAATAGGAAAAGTTCAATCTTTAGCAACTCTTTTAAAAATAGGAAAAACATTAAATGAAGAAAAAGAGTTAGATAGCTTTACCCTTGCTTTACTTTATAAAAAGCTTCCTGAAGAGTATAAAAAGATAATTCTAAGTCCTTATATTAATATTGAAAATAATCAAGCAAGAATTACAACTAGAATCATTGATTCAAATCCTGATTTAAGAAGGGATGAGCTTTTAAAAAGAATTAATAGTGAACTTCCATCTGTAATAAATAGCTCAAGTGTAGAGTTTAGATTATCAAATCTAATGGTTTTATATAACAACATGCTTCAATCACTATTTGATTCGCAAATCAAGACTTTAGGTTTTGTTGTTGTAATTTTATTTGTAATGTTTTTAATACTATTTAAATCATTTAAAATAGCAACAATTGCAATCTTGGCAAATATTGTTCCTATCTCTATTATCTTTGGAATTATGGGATGGCTAACTATTCCACTAGATATTATGACTATTACTATTGCAGCTATTTCTATAGGAATTGGGGTAGATGATACTATTCACTATATTCATAGATTCCATGAAGAGTATAAAAAAGACCATAACTATATGGAAGCTATGAAAAGAAGTCATGAAAGTATCGGTTATGCTATGACTTATACTTCTTTAGTAGTAATTGTTGGGTTCTCTATTTTAGTTTTATCAAATCTTATTCCTACTATCTATTTTGGGTTATTAACAGTAATTGTAATGGCAACTATTTTAAGCTCTGCCCTACTTTTACTTCCAAAACTATTAATTCTATTAAAACCTTATGGTAATAAAAAAGCTAGGAGCATTTAAGTAAATGAATATTGCAGTATATTGTGGTTCAAACTTTGGGAAAAATGAAATATATAAAAATACAGCCTTGAAAATGGTTGATTATCTAGCTAAAGAGAATTGTTCAATTGTTTATGGAGGAAGTAAAGCTGGACTTATGGGAGTTATTTCAAACCATGCTTTAGAAAAGAATATTCCTGTTTATGGAGTAATTACCCATGACCTTGCAAGTAAAGAACTTGAAAATGAAAAGCTTTCAAATATCATTAAAGTAAATGATATAAGAGAAAGAAAAGCAAAGATGGAAGAGCTTTCTGATGCTTTTATTGCATTTCCTGGTGGATGTGGTACTTTAGAAGAAATCTCAGAGATATTAACATCTATACAAGTGGGATATAGTACAAAACCTTGCGCTTTTTTTAACCTAAATGGATATTATGACTATCTTTTATCTTTTTTACAAAATGCTGTAAATGAAGGTTTTATGTTAAAAGAACATCTTGATTCAATTATTGTAAGTGACGATATAGAAGTGATTTACAAAGGCTTTATAAACTATGAAGCACCAAAGAGTAAATGGGAGATTTTAAAAGCGTTAACAAACTGTTAATTTTTTGTTACTGCTCATTAATTCTTAACTATTATAATTTTATTAAGCAATGAGTAACAGCGAACTTACTCAGAGCATTTTTGCGAACAAACAATCTCCTAAAAAGCAGAGCTTTCTCCTTGCTCTGCTTTTTTTTTAGCAATACAATAAATATTGAATATAATTATCACATTTGCTACACAATTGTTATGGTATAATTGTATAATTCAAAAAAATTTTAAGGCTATATAAATTAATGAAAAAACTTGACAATATTCAAAGAGATTTACTTCTAACAAATCTTGATGAAGATGGCAAACTATCATGTCTAAAAGCATTTAAAGTTGCCAGATTAATTGGGATGAAGCCAAAAGACATGGCTGAAGTAACAAAATCAATGAATATAAAAATTACAAACTGCGAACTTGGTGTTTTTGGAAAAATTAACTTCTCTGACTTAGATGACAATATATATAATAAACTATCTCAAAACTTTGCACAGGATAAAAAAGTTGATTGTGAAGTTGCTTGGTACACAGCAAGAGACAAAGGTGCAAGTCTAAGAAAAGTAGGCTCTACAATCAATAACTCAGATATAAAAGTTACTCACTGTCAACTTGGATGCTTCTATGACGAAGAGTTTGAAGAGTACGATGACAAATAAAAAAAAATTTATACTTTTTGATAATGATGGTGTTTTAGTAGAAACAGAAAAATGGTATTATGAAGCTAATGTTAAAGCACTAAAAGAGTTAAACCTAACACTTGAATTAGATACTTACTTAGAGATTATGGCTAGAGGTGGAACAGCTTGGGAAATTGCATTTGCTCAAGGAGTTTCAAAAGAAGTAGTTGATAAGCAAAGAGAAAAAAGAGATATACTCTATCAAGAATTTCTTACAACTAAAGATATTGAAATTCAAGGAGTAAAGCCTTTACTTAAAGAGTTATCTCAAAACTATAAAATGGCTATTATTACAACTTCTAGAAGAGTTGATTTTGATTTAATTCATAAAAACAGAGGTATTGTTGATTTTATGGATTTTACACTTTGTGTTGAAGAGTATGCAAAAGCTAAACCAGCTCCTGACCCATATCTTACAGGACTTAAAAGATTTAATGCGAAAAAAGAAGAAACTATTATAATTGAAGACTCACAAAGAGGTCTTACTTCAGCATACAATGCAGGTATTGAGTGTGCTATAGTTCATAATGAGTTTACTAAAACCCATGACTTTTCAAAAGCAAACTATCATATTAAAAAATTAGATGAGTTAAAAGAGCTTTTATCTACTTTGTAGATACTCTTTTAATCTTTTAATTCCCTCTTCCATATGCTTTATATCTCTTGTATATGCAAATCTTAAATACTTATTTGTACTGTTAGTTCCAAAATCTTTTCCTGGAGTTGTTGCTATATGAATGTTTTCTAATAACTCTTTTGCAAAAGCAAAACTATCATCTGTATATTTTGAAACGTCAGCCCAAAGATAAAAGGCTCCATCAGGCTTAGCATCAACACTAAAGATTTCATTTAACTCTTTATATAAATAATCTCGTCTTTGTTTAAAAGTGTTTTTTATATTTTCTAAATACTCATAATCAAAAGCTTCTAAAGCTGCATATTGAGAAAGAGTTGGAGCAGAAATAAAAATATTTTGAGCCACAATTTCAGCTTCTCTTACTAAGTTCTTTGGAACTATTATCCAACCAAGTCTAAGTCCTGGCATACAGTAATATTTAGAAAAACCATTGATAACAAAGACATTATCACTAAACTGTAAAGCAGTTGAAGCATCTTTTTCATAAACTAAACCATGATATAACTCATCTGAAATAAAAGAGATACTATTTTTATCACAATACTCACCTAGCTCTTTTAAATTTTTATCACCATAGATATTTCCCGTTGGATTAGAAGGAGAAGAGATTTGAAGAGCATCTAAGTTCTGCTTTTTTAAATGCTCAACTTTTAACTCATAATCACATGACTTATCAATATTCATAAAAACAGGTTCTATATCAAGCATATTTGCAAAGTTCTTATAACAAGGATAAGAAGGATCACTAAGCCCTAGTTTTCCATTTTGTTTTAAAGTTAAAGTATAAGCTACTAAAAATGCCCCTGATGTTCCAGGAGTTAATAAAACCTGAGAAGAATCAATATCTACTCCATACTCTTTTTTATAGTGAGCTACTATTTTATCACGTAAACTTTTTAAACCTAAACTTTCAGTATAAGAGAATCTATTTTCATCAACTGCTTGTTTTAATGCCTCTTTTACTTTAGGGTTTGGATTTAAATCAGGTTGCCCTATTTCAAAATGTATAGTATCTTCATATTTCAAAGCTTCTCTAACTATATCCATAACAATAAAAGAGTTCATATTTTCATATCGCATAAGTAATCCTAATAATTAAAAAATGGATTATACTATAAAAAAGTTGGATTTTTGATATATTAATGAGAGCAGCATTAGCGAAGGAGAAGAATAAAAAAATGCTAACTCTCATTAAATTTGGCTGTGTAGTTTACATCAAATTCTTTTAATGTATTGAAATATTAGCAAACTACTCTTAACTAAAAATCACACCCTAAAACAAATAGGAGTATTTTAGTCTTATTTAAGTTTTATTCCTATTTTAACAAAGTCTGAGCTTACTTTTGATACTATTTCAGGACTAATACAAGGATTTTTATGCAATATTTTGGAACATTAGAAACTAAATATGAAGAAGTATTTTTAACTTCAAGTTATCTATATTTTAATAAAGAAGATGAACAAATTGATGCTAAACAGCTTAAACAATTAATTAAAACAAACAAAGACAAAAAGAAGAACATTGTAGGAACTATTATTATGTATAGTCCACTTGTAACTCCTGTGGGATATGACTCTAATAAATATTTATTAGACCAAGACTTTGACCAATACGATGAAATGGTAGAGCTAAAGTGTGAAGACTATATCACACTATATAAACATGCTATGGGAAATCAATTTGAAGGAAAACTTGTAGAGATTGTAAACCTATTTAATCTTATGGAAAAAAATATTGATGCTTCTTCATTACTTATGAAGTTTGACCAAGACTTAGAGATTTACTATTCACAACAAAATACTGAGTTTGATAGAGATATTATGTATTTAGACTGCAAAAATATTATTCCAAAAGGAAAGTTTGTATTCTTTGCATGGGGAGAAAAAATCAATCCAAAAGAGTTTATTTATATCAACAACTATGCACAAACTATCTATAGAAGATGCAAAGATGAACTAAGTAAAAATGTTGCTTTTGTTTATAAAAAAGAGAAAACAATTGAGTGGTCAGAAGACTTTATTCAATTTGCTGCACCTGCACAAGTTTCTAAATATAAAACATCAATTCACAATGCCATAAAAAAATCATTTGAAAGTTTTCCACCTATTAGCCAATCTTATAGTTAAAACTTTATATTTCATTGACATTATTTTCTTTGTTAGATATTATAGTAACACTAATTGTTACGCATAAAGGAGAAGAAGATGAATGTCTATGAGTATGCAATGAAAGTAGAAAAAGAAGGTGAAGCCTACTATAGAGAAATGGCTAATATGTCACCAAATGCTGGATTAAAAAGAATTTTCACTATGCTTGCAGAAGAAGAAGTTAAGCACTACAATGTTTTTAAAAGCATGATGAAAAAAGAAAAGCTAGATATTGATAATCTAAATCTTATTACTGATACTCAAACAATCTTTGAAACACTTGCTAATGAAAAAGATAATGTAAGCTTTGATGAAAAACAAATAAACTACTACAAAGATGCAATAAAGAGAGAAGAAAACTCTCATAACTTTTATATAGAAAAATCAAAAGATATTGAAGATGAACAAGAGAGACAAATATTTATAGAGATTGCTCACGAAGAAACAAAACATAAAAAAGTTTTAGAAGAGATTGTTCACTTCTTGGAAGAACCAGACAACTGGGTAGCTAGCGCTGAATTTTAGACTATAAAGAAGCAAGCCTTTGAACTAAGGCCTTTGCTTCACTATCACTAAAGAATATATTATTATGAATCTTATTACTTGCTTTTTTTAAATACTCAATCTTTTTTGTAGTTAAAGTATCTGGATCGTCTTTATACTGTTCAATTATAGCTTTCATCTCATCTTCATACTTTTGAATAAGTTCTTCTTTTTTTAAAGCACTTGAACGATACTCTTTTTTACTTGTATTATTACCTAAATAAAAAACTAAAAAAGCAATTAGAGCTAAACCTAAAACAACTACTAAAACTTCCAAAAAAGCTCCTAATCAACTCTTGGTTGAACTACTGGTTTCTCTTTTTTCTTTTTAGAACCAGATTGATTAAAAGATTTTGCTTCTATTGCAATAGATTCTGCTCTTTTTGCAATAGTTAAAGCCTCTTCTATCTTCTTATTATTTTCAATATCAGTTTTAATTCTATCTACTCTTTCAATTAAACTTCTAAACTCAGTATGACCTAAAACATCTAAAACACCTGGCGACTTTGAAACAAACTCAATGTGATTCTTATCTCTCCAGTTTGTAGTTAAAGAGTTATCTATATACTCTTTGTACTCATTTTCTATTTGTGTAGGATTTGCTATAAATGCTAAGTCAAGATGTAAGTCATCTTTTTTATCAAATAAAACTTTATATAAATATTGTAAATAAGAAGCATTAGTTAAAGTCTTTATATATTCATAAACTTTTTCTTTCTCTTCTTTTTCATAAAGATACTCTAAAATATTAACTGATACTTCACTTTCACCACTTGTAAAAATAGAATCAATTTTCTCTTTACAATAATCATATACTTGATTAGACTCTTTTTTATTTAGTTTTTCAATAAATTTGAAAAGTTCAATATTATAAGAAAAAGAGAACCTATTTAGATTTTTAAATAGTACATCTAAAATTTGCCAAGGAGAGTTTTGCTTGTTTGCATATTGAACAATAGCATTTACATTTTCTACCTCATCTTTGCAAAAGTGTGTTGTAGAAGAGTATTCATTAATCTCATTAGTTAATTCATTACTTAATAGCTGTAAAGACTTATTTTTAAAATATGTAGTTAATTTATCATTGTTGTATTTTGATGAGCTATTAGATAACTGCTTAAATCGTTTACTAATTGTCTGGTATTTTTTGATTTTATCTTTTATTGAGAAAGTTGATAAAAGTTTTAGTGATTTAAATAAAATCTTATCTTTATTTTCATCTAAAGCTTTTGCTACAACCTCACCTCTTTTTGGTACTTCATTAATAAAAAGTACAAGTTTTGCATTTAATTCATCAAAAGTTTTTATATCATCAATTTTAGATATCTCTTTTAATACAGTAGATTTTTTAATGCTGTGATTAATAAAGAAAAATGCAAGTGCTATTAGAGCTAATAGCACTGCAACTGTTATCAAAGTCTCATTGGGAGCTTGTTTATAAATTTCTAAAAAATTGTAGTTTGATTCTTTTATAAGGCTTAAGAAGTCACTCATAGTATACTATCCTTCAAGTGTAAAAAATAATTATTAGTATACTAAAATAAACTTCATAAACTATTTACTAAGAAAGCTTTCTAAGTCCTTTTCTCCAACTTCTCCAACATATTTCTTTAAAAACCTACCATCTGTTCCATAAAGAAATGACTCAGGAATTTTATTAACATCATCAAAAGCTTTTGCCATTCTAAAGTTTTCTTCCCCTACTGTAATAGGAAATTTAATCTTATGCTTTTCCATAAAAGCAGCTAACTCTTGAACATCTTTATCTCTTTCAAATAAAATTCCAATTAGTTCAAACTTATCTTGATACTTCTCATATAATTTATTAAATACAGGCATCTCTTTAATACAAGGAGGACACCAAGTAGCCCAGAAGTTAAGTAATACATACTTTCCTTTTAACTGCTCTGATGTTAAAACATCATTCTCCACTGTTAAAGTAATTGTTCTACCATCTGTTGTTTTAAGATTATAAGTTTTATTACTTTGCTTTTTAAGCTCTTCAAAACTTGTATTATCTTCTACAATTGTTACTGCCTCATCACTTGAATTACATCCTGTAAAAATCAATACTGCAAATATTGATATAAATAATAAAGATAGTCTCTTCATATACTAATTTCTCCTTTATGCTCTACTTTTTTGTAAACTTAATAGTAATACTGCGATTATTCCATATGCTGCTAATGATAAGAATGGAATATTTATAAATCCAAAGTACTCAAAATACTCAGTTGAACAAGGAACTCCTTGTTTACAAGGTACTGCACTTTCTGGAACAATTCCCCACATAAGTAAGTTGTGGTAAATAGCAAACCCTAAACCTACAAAAACAAGTGGTGCTGAGTATTTAAATAGTTTATCATCTGGATATAAAAGATTGATTAAAAAGATTAAAACTAATGGGTACATAAAAATTCTTTGATACCAACACATACTACAAGGAATAAATTCCATTACTTCACTAAAAAATAGTGACCCTAAAGTAGCTACAGAAGCTACAATAAACATTACAAGAACAAGACTTGAATTAACTTTATTCATTATTTAACTAATCCTATATTTTTTCATATTTTATAATTTTCTTGTGTAAAGTCTGTGTAAATAAGACTTCAAAAGAAAACACCACTAATTTGCTCTTATTGATGTAGCCGTTAAAATAGTATAATACTTACCAGTAAGAGTAACTCTAAACTTCTTTTGTTGTAAATACTTTTTACAAAAGAAAGCATCTTTATACAGTAAAGACTTTTCACTAAAACTATAGTTTGGAGCTTTTGCCCCATAAATAACTTCACCACCAAGCCATCTACAGTTTGGAAAACCTAAGATTAATGCACCTGTTTTTTCTAAATAGTTTTGAACAATATGCATAAAAATAGCGTTAAAATCTAAATTCGAACTTTGAAGTGTTCCAATTGAGATTATCAAATCAAACTTTCCTAAATCTAGTTCATCTAAAAGATTTATATCATGGGAATAAAACTTTACATTATCATCTTCTATAAACTTCTCTTTTGCTTTTTTAATTGCAGAAAGGCAATAATCAATACCTACAAACTCAATCTCTGAGAACTCATCTTTAAATGCTGTTTTGATAAGTTCAAACTCTTCTGCATTATTAACACCAAGGTTTAAAACTCTTTTTCTTTTATTTACTTTTACATTTTTTAATGCTTGTAAATAGGAGTGAAAAAATTCAGGCTCTTCATTTTTATTTATTCTTGAAAATTGTGAATCAACACCATACTTCTCTTCAACTTCTTTACTTGAATGAAAAGTCTTATCTTCAAGTTTTAAGAAACTCAACTCCACAAAGTTTTTATCTATTAACTTTGGAGTCAACATTTTATAGTGGAATTTTTCTGCTAAATCATTCCAAGACTTATATGATCTATATACATACTCTTCACCTTCTAATAATATTTTCTCTCCTGCATAAGCATTTTCAACTACGTCAGGATTTAAAACAATAATATTTATTATTTTTTCTTCTTTTTTATTATTAAAGTAAGCATAAATTTCGAATAATGATTTTTTTGTAAAGTTTTTTTTCATTTTTCTCCATTTTTTGTTAAAAGTATATCGAAGTTTAACTACAGAATAGTTATAATCACGAAGATTTAATAGGTGATAAAACATGATATTTGAAAACGAAAAACAATTTTTAAAAATAATTAAATATACACCTTCATTTTTTATTATTATCTTATCGCTGATTATTATTATTTTTCAGTTTATTGATAAAAATAATACTTTTGAAAAAGAAAAAGAAAAAATCACTCAAGAATATATTCAAAAAAATAAAAACCTAATCAAAACAAGAGTTGATTCTATTTATAACTTTATTGAAAAAGAGAGAAGTTATACTAAAGAAGAGTTAAAAAACTCAATCAAAGGAGCAGTTGAAAATGCTCACTCTATTGCAAACTCTATTTATGAAAGAAATAAAAACAAAAATCCAGAGTTAATTAAAAAGCTTATTATTGATGCCCTAAGAGATGTTAGATTTAATAAAGGACGTGGATACTTTTTTATCTATGAAAAAAGTGGTAAAAATCTTCTTCTTCCATACAATGAAAACCTAGAAGGCACAAACTTTATTAATCACCAAGACTCAAAGGGAACTTTTATTATCCAAGAGATGAATAAAGCTTTATCAAAAAGTGACTCTACTTTCTATTCTTGGTACTGGTATAACCCAAATAAACAAGATATGATGAGAGAAAAACTAGGGTATATTAAAAATTTTGAACCTTTTGATTGGTTTATAGGAACTGGTGAATATATCGAAGATTATGAGCAAGAAGTAAAAGAAAAAATACTAAAACATATCAAAAACTTACAATTTGGACAAAATGGCTATGTATTTGTAATCAACTATGACTATATCTATTTAAGTCATATTAAAAAAGAGTATATTGGAAAAGATGCAATTACAAATAATGATGCAAAACAAATACGAACAGTAATAAAAAAACTAGTTGAGATATCTAAAAGTGGTTCAGGGTTTTATGAATATACACAATTTATAAAACCAGATGGAGCAGAATCAATAAAAAAGATTAGCTTTGTTAGAGGCTTTCAAGATTGGCAATGGGTTATTGGAACTGGTTTCTATGAAGATGATTTAAAAAAAGCAATTAAAGACAAAAAAGAAGAGATAGAAAATGAATACCAAGAGAGTCTTAAAAAAACCCTTGAAGTATCTCTATTTTTAGTAGTAATATTACTTCTAAGTTCAATCTATTTTTCTAAAATATTACAAAAAAAGTTTAGAAAATATAAAAGAGAGATTAGAGAACATCTAATAGAGAATACAAAACAACAAAACATTTTAGCCCAACAATCAAAAATGGCCGCAATGGGTGAGATGATAGGAAATATCGCTCACCAATGGAGACAACCATTATCAACTATTTCTACTACAGCAACAGGTTTAAAACTGCAAAAAGAGATGGATATCTTAGATGATAAGTTTTTAGTAGAAAGTCTTGAAGGAATAAATAACTCAGCTCAATTTCTTTCTAAAACAATTGACGATTTTAGAAACTTCTTCAAAACTGATAAAAACAAAGAAGCCTTTTCTATACAAAATGCTTTAGATAAAGCTTTAGCCTTAGTTTATGTGCAATTCCATAATAAAAATATTGAAATCATAAAAAATAGTGCTGATGCAGATATTAAAAACCTTGAAAATGAGTTTATTCAAGTAGTAATAAATATTTTAAATAACGCAAGAGATGAACTTGTAAAAAAAGATTTTGAAGTAGAGAAAACAATATTTATTGATGTTTTAAAGAAAAAAGATACCATAGAAATTTCTATAAAAGATAATGCAGGTGGAATACCTGAAGATATTCTACCAAGAGTATTTGAACCATATTTTACAACTAAGCATAAATCTCAAGGAACTGGAATAGGTCTTTACATGAGTCAAGAGATTATTAGAAAAAATATGAATGGTCAAATTTTTGTTGAGAATATAGACTTCAATTATAATAATAGTGATTATAGAGGTGCTTGTTTTACCATTAAACTTCCAATAGATAATTAATATACAAACTGTCATTAACTTGCAACTATTACATGCTATAATTATCTTATGAAAGATAAAGTATATGTATTAGACACAAATATTATTTTGCAAAATGTTCAAAACTTAAGTAGAATATCTGACAATAGTACAAATGCTATTGTAATCCCTGAAACTGTATTATTAGAGCTTGAGGATAAAAAGAAGCTTACTAATGAACTTGGATTTTATTCTAGAGAGTTTGCAAGACTTTTAGCAAAAATGAAAATCAAGGAAGTTGATTACAAACTAGGTTTCAAAGTTGTAAAACTTTTCAACGATGAACTTACTTTACATATAATCTCAAAAGATAAATATGAATCTGAAATAGAACAAACTCACTTAAGTGAAAGTAATGATAAAAGAATTATAGAAGTTGCTGCAATTGCTCAAGACTACTATAAAGGAAGTCAAACTATCTTTTTATCGCTAGATGTTTATGCAAGAACTTTTGCTCTATTTAAAGGTATTAAATCTGAAACACTACATGATGATAAATCTACAGTTCCTGATTTTGAATTTATAAAAACAATAAAAGTTGATTCATCACTTTTTAATTCACTAGACCAAGCTAATATAAAAGAGTATGATGAAGAGTACTCGAAGGAAAACTTCTGTTATATCTTTGAAAGTGAAGATGGAAACTCTTGTCATGGAATTATTATAAATGAGAGAATAAATCTTCTAAGTGAAGCTGATTTTAAATCTTTACAAGTAAAACCTGTAAACCTAAAACAGAAATTATTTATGAAAGCTATCCTTTCTGATATGTTTGAGTTGCTTGTAATTGATGCAAAGGCTGGTTCTGGTAAGACTTTAATGTCTATGGTTAGTGCTATGAGACTAATTGATTTAGGGCATTATGATAAGATTGTTTATGTTAGAAACTCTATTGAATCACTTGATAGAGGTGCTGACATAGGTTACTTAGCAGGAAATGATGAAAAATTTAGAATTTATAATATGGCTTTACAAGATACCTTAGAATTTATTGCAAAAAAGCATCTTAAAAAAAGTGAAAGTA
>AZIE01002702.1_pt1 | contig 14805 bp, 16 predicted proteins | sample 359081 | NCBI WGS metagenome assembly AZIE01 (sample SAMN02429713, study PRJNA222661) | marine sediment metagenome | biome: Sediment sample; isolation source: sample MGS-MCh from oil contaminated site at the lagoon of Mar Chica... | place: Morocco: Mar Chica | collected 2012-07-20 | depth 32 m m | reverse complement strand
TGGAATCATGCCATGTGATTCGATATTTAATTCCGGAAACCTCTGACGACTCTCTTGAGACGTTTTTCTCCCTCTGCATCATCGATTTTCTCTTTCTTCTTATCTAGCGAATGCCTTTTCTATGGGTAAATAGCCTTTTTGATTGACGGTAGTAATTAATATTTAAGCTGTTGTTCTACCCTCTCACTACCCTATGCAGATACACCATCAACAGACCTGATAGATCACAGAGAAAAGACCTTACCAGTCTATATCCTATGTACAGAAAATAACTGAGATCAGAAAACTTTACGCATATCGCTCTTCCTATGAAGAAAAACCATTTCATAGGAAAGATCATCATGAGAAACCAAAAGCACAAAGCTAACAAAAACCTGACCCTGTATTTTGATTCAAGCTACACAGCCTATACGGCTTATAGCGGTGAGGGCTATAGCTCCCAGATCATAAGAAGGTTACCTGTCTTTCAATACGACGAAGAGGCAGATGATCTTGCTGTTAAGCGTAGAGGTTGGAAGGTAGATAAAGGCCTTTTTGCTGAGCGTTTGGATGCCTGTCTGCATGTCATTAACGATGCTTTAGAAGATCATCCAAGAACGTTGGCCATTCGTGTAGACCTGAGAGTACCAAGAGGGGTAAACCACTTACCTGAGGATGCTATTTCTCATTTCATGGATGCCTTTAAAGATAAGATCAAGCAGGATCGCCGTAGGGCAGCCCGTGAGAGTGAATCCCCTAAACCCTGCAAGGTACGTTACATCTGGGCGAGAGAGCGTGGTCGTTCACGACATGATCATTTCCATGTGCTTCTGCTACTGAACTACGATGCCTATTCATCACTGGGTCGCTATAACTCAAAACGATCGAATATCGCCAAGCGTATCAAAGAGTCCTGGGCATTAGCATTGGGTATCGATATGGCAAATCTAGGAGGAGGTGTCTTTTTTCCTGCTAATGCTAAATACATGATTGAGGCATCTCAGGAGCCAGATTATCGTCTGTGCAGAATGGTCGAATCTGATGTTTGGCCTTTCATGGATCATGATGAGCGTTCGGCAGTATTGGCTGATTTCAATGATTGTTATGAAGGTTTGTTCTATCGAGCGAGCTATCTCTGTAAAGCGAATACTAAGGTGTTTGGCAGAGGCCTGAGATCCTTTGGCTGCAGCCGGTTGAAGCGGTAAGTCTTCTTGCACAGGGTTATCCCCGTTTTCTGTGGATAACCCTTTGTTATGCTTGTTATTGCTAGTTGAACCATTTGTTGCCGCATATGAACTATTTTCTCTAGAATATACATGAGTCATTTGACGGGGGCTGGCATGCTACAGTCTGAAAAGCAAAAACAACTACTCAGGTTAAAAGCTGATACGCTTAGAATTGAAGCGGCGCTTAGGTCTATCCAGGGTTCCACTGATGCGTTACAACAGCTACTTGACTCCGGTCAGATCAGTAAAGCGATTGTTGATCAGCTCACTGAGCAAAAAATTGAACCACTGCTTGATGCTTTGAAGGTTAATCAAAGAAAAATGGCCGCCTTATTACTTGAATTATCCCAAGTAGATGATAGTTCAAGAGTTAATTAAGATGTAATTTGTTAGCATTAAAGGTGGCTAGCCGGTCTGTGCAGATCAGATCAAACTGTGTTTGAAAGTGAGCTTTGGAGCATGTCTGTTTTAAGCTCCGTTGAGCATTTTCAAAGTGACAGATCTCTGGCAGACGATGGAAGATACGACAAGCGTGTGCCTTCCTATCAAAATATCGACATATACCATTACCTTGATCGAGGCCATCAAGATGGGGAATGTTCTGAAGATTATAGCAGCAACGTTTACATTCCAGGCATTTTGACCAAGTCATGTGGTCAAGCACTCCTATAATAAAAAAGGAGTATTATATTTATATTTTTTATGTAATCGAGCTGCTTCTTTTAGCATCCATCATACTGTCCATGCTGGATGTGATGAGAGCCTTTATTTAAAGCTTCTATTTTTATGGGCTATGAGTACGGCTTATTCCGTGAAGCGTTAATATTTTCTATCATCTACGATTGGGTAATATTCTCCTTCTCTAATCGCGATTTGATACAGCTCTGCGCGATTCACTTTGAGCAAATGATAAATCGTTGAGTCGATCTCTCCATGGGCTTCCATGTCATCCATAATTCGGATTACTTCATCTGCTGATAGTCGATCCCGATAAGGGCGCTCTTGACAAAGGGCCTGGAAAATATCGCAGATTGTTAGGATGCGTGTCGGTTCATCGATACGCTCCCCTGACCAGCCAAAAGGATAACCTGATCCATCAAGCTTTTCATGGTGCTCTGCAGCCCATTGAGCTATAGGAGTATTAGGGAATAGTGCTTGAAGCACATGTTTACTGTCCAAGGGATGGCTATGCATTTGTGCTAATTCATCTGGGGTGAGAGTACTTGGCTTTTCCAGAATATTATCTGGGGTTCTGAGTTTTCCGACATCATGCAGCAAGCCCGCTATTCGTAATATGCGTCTGTTGTAGTGATCGTAACCTAACAGTCCTGATAGCGTATAAGTCAGGTCAGCCACTCGTAGACTGTGGTAGTGTGTGAAAGGGCTTTTGATATCGACGATCTGTGAGATCAGTTCACCCAGGGCTTCAATCTCATCGAAACCCAATCGCATGGTGTAATCCAGTGAGGACAGGGTTTCAAACAGTACTTCATCCAGATAGTCGTCTTGTAACTCTAACCAGAAACTATCACGTTTTGCGGCCTTTTGGAGTGCTTGGAAAAGATGCTCCGCAAACAGCGTGCCGGTATAAGCTTTGAGTTGTTGTACAATGTCACCTTTATGCAACAGGGCTTTATGGGCGGGGTTATTTTCTCTGAACTGAACGTAAGCGACATCCAATCTATCCGCTAGGAAAATCAGGTTGGTGTATTCTTTGATCGAGTCATCCAGTGACTCTGGCAATTCTGACCAGCGTGTATGGTGGAATCGAATCGTTTCTGCAAAGTCTTTAAACGGAGAGAAGCTTTCCAGAAAGAACTCACCACGAATACAGTGATCATCGGCTTCAGACCATTCCAGTTCTTCAATCAGTTTTTTGTGGGTTTCTGTAGAGGAAACGCCGCAGTCATGCAACATACCTGTCAGCAGAACAAAATGTCTCCTTTCCTGATCCCAGCCTAAGAGATGTGCAATACGATGACATATTAATCCAACACGCCGACCATGACTTTTGTCTTCAACACCGACATAGTCCAGTGCTTTTGTGACGGTGTGGGCTGCTAAGCCAAGATCAATGTTGATGCCGTCGAGCACTTCAATAGCGGCTGGCTTGGGATAGTGAGAGTAATTCTTGATGGTCATTTATCTTGCATCACTCATGAATTAGAGATTATGAACCATCCGTGTCTTGCGAGAACTGATTATGCATTTCCTTAAACAGCCATTAGACTGATCCAGCCTATCTAAAGGAAGATTAATATTAACTTTTAGAGAATGCTATCAGAATTTTTGATTACTAATAAATAAAATGCTATTTATTGTTTTTTGTGGGGATTTCATACACATAGTTACATATTGGTATGAGTTAACACCGATGTAAAAATGACCATCATTTACATTCCTTAAGCTCTTCACGGCTCCTTTTTCTCCATTTCTCAAAAGAAATATTTATATGAGTAGTCAGCATAGCAAATCTATTCAGTACGACCGGTGTGTTTTTCCACTACCATATCATCGATATTTTCAATCATGCTATCACTCGCGTGCTCTACATTTGTAAAGGCCTTGTATAGCTGATTTTGTAACTCAACGTTTTGGTCCCATCCCTGTTCAACAACATCCAGTGCTTGCTGCATTGATGCATGTACCTGATTGTGTGGAGTGCTGATTGCTTGATAAGCTTGTAAATGACTAAAGCCTTGATGAGGATCATCAGAGGCCATCCATTTGCCTAAGCGACAGTTAAACTGATCCTCTCGTGCAGCCTGGGCATTTGCTGAGGAAGAGCCTAGGTTTACTGCAGTATAGCCATTTTGTTTGTAGATGAAGTGATCGAGTTTTGTTAGGGAAGCAAAACTTACATCATGAATATAGCTGATACGGATAAGAGCACTTTCTGAGGCTGCAGCTACACGATCGAAGCGATTTTCAAACTGATCTAAGTTTTCTAGGGTGGTACTGGATAAATTTCGGATGGCATCAGTATTCTCTTGCATCGACGAGAATTCTTGTTTCAGTGCGTACATCACCTGGGCTATATCTTCTGACGCCTTTCTAGAGTCTTCGGCTAGACTACGAACTTCATCTGCCACAATGGAGAACCCTCTGCCATGTTCTCCCGCCCGGGCAGCTTCAATGGCTGCATTCAATGCCAATAAATTAGTTTGGTCCGCTATTGTCGTGATTGTAGCGACTGAGGCAGCCACTCTTTCTTGGTGCTCAGTCACCACATCGACGACATGTACCGTTTGATCAATAGTTTTAGCTAACAAGCCAAAATGGGATTTCATTTCGGTCAGTGCAACAATACTGCTTTGGGCTGATTGAGCGTTTTCCAGCGACAGGCTCTTCAACTCCTCTGATGCGGACACAATTCCTTTTATATCTTTCTGGCTAGTTGTGAGGTTTTTCAGCAGGTTTTCTGCATTCAAATTACCCAATTTAGACAACAGATTATTGCGTTGCTCATTTCTGCTATTTTTCAATAAAATATCCAGCGATTGATTCCCTTTTTTCAGAGCTTCGTTATATGCTCCGTGCAGGCCTGAGGTCTGCATTTTACGGTAAAACTTTCCTTCACTGGCAAACTTTAGTGCAGTGGATTGTTCTCGAAAACAAGTTTCTAGCTGATCGAGCATGCTATTGAAATGCCAGCATACTTTGCCAAGTTCGTCATTGCGACCGATATGAGTGATGCGCGAGCCTAGCTTACCATCACTGATCTCTTGAGCTATCCGAGTAATTTGACTTAATGGGCTCAGAGCCTGTTTCAGGCTAAATAGGTAGAAAACTCCACTACCTATACCAAATAACATCAGGAGTGAAAACCATACCCAATCTATCGCTTTTCCACCATGAGAGATAACGCCAATCAGACCGGCTATGGCGAGCAACGTATTTAGGAAAATAACAACATAGATTGCTTTAGAGAGATAAGATAAATTCTTCATAACTGGTATTTAACTCATCAAGTTTGGATGTGAGCAGTTCTAGAGAAGCAGCAATAGCGTCTTTGCTTCCTACGCGCTTTTCTTCGGCTAGCATGGCCGCGTAAATATCTGTCATCACCTCAACAGCGGATTGTTTTGGTCGGCGACGTACCGAAAAATAACCGTTAATCTGACCCCGTTCATCAAAGTCAGGTGTAACGTTGGCGAAAACCCAATAATAACTGCCGTCTTTAGCCATATTTTTCACATAAGCAAAACATTCATTGCCTTGAGCAATAGTTTCCCATAAAAAATAAAATGCACCTCTAGGCATATCAGGGTGGCGGATAATGTTGTGCTGAGAGCCTAATAGCTCCTCTTCTTGATACCCTGAAAGTTTGAGGAAAATTTCATTGCAGTAGGTGATACGTCCTTTAGTATCAGTCTTTGACACTACAAAGTCACCTTCTTGAAGCACTCGCTCCTGGTTAATGGGAGTGATTCTTCTTTTCATAGAGAAGCCCGAATAGTTAAGCAACACATATCGTTAAAATAGAAGAGCTTGTATTAGCTCCTGCTCGCCTATCTACTTTATAAACACTTTTAATAAGCTTAGGTCAAATTTTTAGGTAAACGATAATTCTGTAATTTTTCATATGAAATTCACATAAGAATATGTGTAAGCTTGGGTTTCCCCTATCTTTAATTTTACTGAGCAGTGCGTAGTTCTGACGACTATGGGCTCGAAGGCAATAATCACCTGCATTGAGCTGCTGGCACCACTCAAAGAACTGATCCACCACGGGTTTACTCTTTTCGATTCGCCGTTCCCGTTTCCTAGTTTCATCTAAACCTTGTGCTTCGATCCTTTCCTCTTTCTTATACAGGGTTCCGATCATCGCCAAGGCTTCTTTTACCCGGTCGGGGTACTCTGTTTCGACTTCTATAAATTTCCGACGTCTATGGACCCAGCACTGAGCATGGGCGATCACTTTGTTCTCCTAGATATAGCTGGCATGCGCCGCATAACCATCACTGATCAATGTGCCTTTAAAAATCTGCTGATGGCCACGGCTTTTCGAGAAGGTAAATACGATCTTATCCTGATCTCCATACAGAACCGGCTTTTACTCATTTTGAGGTATAAGGTCTCCCCGCTTCTATTTGAAGGATGAGATCAGATGAATCTAGTGGTGAGACTGTAAGTAAAGCACTTCGAAATAAATGGTTGCGGTAAAAAACATCTAAAGCTTTATGTATCAAGTATATTATTATTTGTGTATTATTAATAATTTAATACAATAAATACAAAAGTGCAGAAAACCCTATGACCATCAAACCTGCTATCCGCACCCGTATTATCCAAGCCGCTGAATACCTGGTATCCAAAGGCATCGAGAAACCCACCAATGATCAGGTGCGTGAGAGATTAGGTGGAGGCTCTTTGTCCCATATCTCTCCGGTGATGCGGGAATGGCGTCAGGCTCGCCAGACCACAATCAATACGACTCTAGAAATACCGGAGGCACTGCAGAAAGCGATACAGTTATCAATGAGCCAGGTGTGGGGAACCGCAAGTGAGTTGGCTACAGCCAAAACAGAAGAGATACAGACTCAGTCTCAAGAGACGATCACTGAGATGCAGGCCGAGCTGTCGGAAACATTAGCTGAGGTGGATCGTTTAGAGAAGGATCTGAAGACTAAGTCTGAGTTGGCTGACCAGCAGTTTGCAGATATTAGTCGGTTGCGTGAAGAAGCTCGAGATTATCGTTCTGAGAACCAGAGGCTGACTCTCAATGCTGATGCTATGGAAAACCGTCTATCGGACTACAAGGATCAGATAGAGGCGCTGAAGGCTGAGCTGAAAGAATCCAGAGAGGATAATAAAAAGCTGCAGCAGGGCTTGCTTGAGATTGTTCGTAAGAGAGAAGATGATGTTTAGCCCTTTCGTAAAAAGTTAGGGCAAGGAGTCGGAGGTTCTTTCCCCATGTTTAAAGTGGTGTTATCTGTCGTTACTGGGGGACAGCTACTGCATCATCATTGGCTCAAGCCTATCATCCCGCTTTAGTATTCACCGGATGCAGTATCTTAACTTTTTGCCTATTGGTACTGCTTCAGAGAGTATTATGGCCATCACATCCTAAGGCAAAGTCTTCGCTAAGCACTGGTGTACCGCGTAAATCCCGTAAAAAGTCAGGTAAACGCAAGAAGCGTAAGATCAAAGTGAAAGTCGATGCTGATGATGACTTTGATCACGATGACGTTTGGGATGATTAGGCGTTCATAATGACCACTACAGTCTATTACCTGGATACGGAAACTACGGGCTTTGATAAAAGCGATCAGGTCATCCAAATTGCTGTGATCGATCAATCGGGTCAGACGGTGTTGTCCAGCCTGCTGGATACAGAGCATCCTATTCACCCGAAGGCACAGGAAGTCCATGGCATCTCAAAACAGGTGTTAGCCGGAGCTCCTCGTTGGCCTGATATTCATGATCTGGTAGCGGCTTTTCTAGCGAACCCGAATATTCAAGTCAAAGCTTACAATGCTGCTTTTGATCTGCGCCTGATGTTGCAAACGGCACTTGCCTACGACATGACCATACCGGTATTAAAGGCTGACTGTGTGATGCAGGCTTTTGCGAATCGTTACAACGCTGGAACCTGGGTCAAATTAACGGAAGCCTGTAGACAGCTTGGTGTTGAGGTATCTGACCTCTCTGCGCATGATGCCCTTGCTGATGCAGAGATGACCCGTCGATTAGATTTGGCGATGAAGAAAGAAGATCAAGAGTTTTGATATAACGCTTGTTGCGGTGCTCATTGGGCATTATCACCATAGGTGAGTCGCACAAGCTGACCTTCCCCGAGTCCAATCCGTTTGGCCAGCCGTGCGAGTAAGGCATTATATGTCGCAATGTCTACACTGAACAGTAGCGCTTTAGTGTGAAGAGGTAGGCTTATGATGTCAGGTGCACTTGAATTTCAGAGTAATCAATACCGTATTCGGAATGAACTGTATCAAACCTCAAACTTCACAGTCTATGAACTGATTGACCCCGTCGATCTGGGTTATGCCAGTACCCTCTTTGTCGCTGTGACCCATGATGGTCAACTTTACAGCATTAATGTGTTTGAAAATCAGGATGACGATATCCTTTCGGCCTGCTACGGTTTGGTATCTATTAGCAAAGAAGAGTAGCTGACAAAAACAGTCGGGTGTAATAAATCGTAATAGGCGGGCTTTAAAGTAGTTACTATATTAAGTAATACAGGTTAAGTGTGGCTGAAAATGAGGGAAGGAGGCTGATGATGAAAGAGAATATCGTCTCAGCACTGGCAGGGGTATCCAGCCGTTATCGAAAGATTATGATGTGTCTTCTTTTCCGTGGCCAGGTATACAACATTCGCCAAGTCTCTTATGAAACCGATGATTTTGTTGTGGTCGAGTTGGCAGATGGTATTGAGTTCAATGGTCATCAGGAGCAATATCTGGCGGTGACCCAGAATAATGAGCTCTACAGTATTGATGTCTATGGCGATCCCGAAGCATTCCTCACTACACTTCATGGCTGTGCTGAAATTCAGCCAGTTTAAATAAACTCCAATGCTCAGTTATTGTTGATAACTAAGCTTGTGGGTGAAAGATCACCCATCTTTTTTGAAACGGGATTGAGCCCTAGCGCTTTCCTTTACGGCCCTCTATATATCTCCATTCTGCTTGATTCATCTATGCTGCAGGTATCCCTTTAAATAGGAGTACCTAATGATGGCAACAGAACAGTCTGCTCTTTTCTTCCTTGTCGATTACGAAAATGTGCATATCTCACCTGAAGATATTCAGGAGCTTGCGACAAAACCTAATCATCATATCCAAATCTTTGTCGGCGTTCATCAGAATAAGCTGGATATCGACCTAGTGATGGCCATGCAAGCTTTTGGGGAGAGAGGTAAATTCGTCCGCACCCATGCCACAGGGAAAAATGCTTTAGATTTCCTGCTGGTATATACAGCAGGGCAAATCAGTCAGGCACAACCCAAAGCAGCGTTTTGTATCGTTTCTGCAGATAGAGATTATGATCCATTGATCGAAGACCTGCGCAATAAAGGCACAGAGATTAAACGAATCTCTCCGGCTGGAAACTACTCCCCTTCTACTTTGCCGCCTCTGATTCGTATGGTGTCAGAGATGCTTCGTAATGCTGCACCTGCCCGTCCTAAATCCATTTCAGCATTATGCAATTGGTTGCATGCTAAATTACCAGATCGTTCTGATCAGGAGCTTGAATCAGTCATTCTCACAATGGAAAAGAGCAACATCATTCAGGTCTCAGAAGATAAGGTAACTTACCGGATATAAGTCTATGAGGCCTGGGTCAGGCTGCAGTAGAATGCCCAATCAATCGTTGTTTTGATCTAAGGATGATATTATATCCATTCGCTGGTCAGGGATGGCCGGTATTTCCTTGTTCTAAGTGTATATTCCCCCCCCTACCCTTTGTTTTATAACGATATAATGGGCCTCATTATTCGTCGCGAAACATAACGTCATGCCACAAACTTATCGGGATCACCAACCACTTGTTCGTCTGGAAGGCAGTGTTGAACGAGTGACTTTCCATTCTCCAGAATCTGGCTTTTTTGTGATCCGGGTGACCGTACCCGGTTATCAGGACCTGATCACGATGACCGGCAATACGCCTTCGATTACAGGTGGGGAATATGTGGAAGCCGAAGGTATCTGGATCAATGATCCTAAGCATGGATTGCAGCTGAAGTGCCAGACGATCAAAACGGTTACACCAACGTCATTAGAAGGGATGGAGAAATACCTGGGATCAGGCATGGTGAAAGGCATCGGCCCCCACTTTGCCAAAAAGCTGGTGGAAGCCTTTAAAGAAGCGGTGTTTGAGGTCATAGAAGAAGAGCCAGAGAAGATACTGGAACTGGAAGGAATTGGTAAAAAGCGACTGGAGAAAATTACATCCGCCTGGGCAGAGCAGAAAGTTGTCCGTGAGATCATGGTATTCCTACAGTCCCATGGTGTCGGTACCGCCAGAGCGGTGCGCATCTATAAGACCTATGGTGATAAAGCGATTGCAACCGTCAGTCAGAACCCTTACCAGTTAGCCCTGGATATCCATGGCATCGGTTTTAAAACAGCAGACCAAATCGCATTAAATTTGGGAATCCCTCATGATTCGATTATTCGATCGAGAGCCGGCGTCCGCCACGTATTACAGGAGCTTTCCTCCCAAGGCCACTGCGCCCGTCCTATTGAGGTTTTGATCCAGGAAGCCGAGAGTATTCTGCAGATTGCATCCTCTATTCTGCAGGAAGCCATTGACCAGGAGGTTATCGATGGCCACTTAATACCGGATCGCATCGATGAACAGGATGTAGTGTTCTTAGCCCCGCTCTATCATGCGGAGTGCGGCGCAACCCGTTTATTGTTGAGCCTGCAAGCCGGTCAGCCGCCTTGGGGAGAGGTCAACAGTGAAAAAGCCTTTGCCTGGCTGGAGAGTCAATCTGATTTTCGCCTGTCTCAGTCTCAGAAAGCCGCGGTCACAACGGTTCTGAACAATAAAGTTTCCATCATTACCGGTGGCCCAGGCGTGGGTAAAACCACCACAGTGAATAGCGTACTGCGTCTTCTTCAAGCGAAGAAGTGCCGGGTTCAACTCTGTGCTCCCACCGGACGGGCAGCCAAACGTCTTACGGAATCCACTGGCCATCCAGCGCAGACGATTCACCGTTTATTAGATTTTGATCCCGTTGAGTTTGGTTTTAAGAAGAATCAGGACAACCCCCTGGATACCGACGTCCTGGTGATTGATGAAATATCCATGGTCGATATCGTGCTGATGAACCAGTTGCTGAAAGCGGTACCGCCCCAAGGTGCACTGATTCTAGTCGGTGATGTGGATCAGCTGCCCTCAGTAGGCCCTGGGTCCGTGTTGGCCGATTTGATTGAGTCTGGAGTCATTGCCTTAGGCCGTTTAACAGAGATTTTCCGTCAGGCGGCCACTTCCGCCATCATTACAACGGCTCACCAAATCAATCGTGGTATCCCACCAAAGAAAACAGCCAAAGGCAGTGAAACAGACTTCTTCTTTATTCCAACGGAAGATGCAGAGATTGCACGGAGCATTTTACTGCAGGTTGTGACACAGCGATTACCGCAGAAGTATGGCTACGATCCCATTCGGGATATTCAGGTATTAGCCCCAATGAACCGCGGTGGGTTAGGTGTCCGCAGTTTGAATATTGAACTGCAGGCCATGCTGAACCGTGACAGCTTACCTCAGGTCACTCGCTTTGGTTGGACCTACGCCCCAGGTGATAAAGTGATTCAGACCGTGAACAACTATGATAAAGAGGTCTTTAACGGAGATATTGGCCAGGTCAGTGCAATCAACTTAGAAGACTCTGAGCTCACGGCCACTTTTGATGATCAAGATGTGGTTTATCACTTTAATGAGCTGGATGAGATCAGCTTGGCGTATGCTACGTCTATCCATAAGTCCCAGGGCTCTGAATATCCGTGTGTGGTGATACCCATGGCCATGCAGCACTTCACGTTGCTGGAAAGAAACCTGTTGTATACCGCGGTGACCCGAGGCAAACAGCACGTTATTCTCATTGGGGAGAAAAAGGCCGTGAATATGGCCTGTCGCCAGGTGAAGGCGCAAAAACGGATGACAAAACTCAGTCAACGCCTACAAGTTTAGGGTGACCAGTGACACGATAGAGTGCAGCTCTATTAGCACTCTTCCTGAAAACAAGAAAAGATGAGTAATGAGATAGTGATGGATATTGATCGATATAGGACCATTCGCGAAGCCTGTGTTCAGCTTAACAGCTATATTTTGAAGGGCTTGAAGAAAACGGATACACGAATTGCAGCCCGCGCCCTGGGGGTAATGAAGGGTAATAAGGTGGTCTTAGCGAATGAAGAAGATATCGACCGGGTTTATGACTTTTTCGTTAATGACTATCGTAATCCTGATGGTATGACCTTGGTTGAGTGCTTCCACCAGGCTCACTCTGATTTATCGGAAGACGAACAAAGAGTTCTGGAGGGTTTGCTGCACTCATCCAGCTCCTTATTTCGAATCACTGACGTGAACTCTGCCGATAAAACCATAGAGCTGGAAAATTTACTATCACCTGATCACCGAATAACCGTGATGGATCTGGGCTTAAGCTCAGTGCCAGACCTCAAAGGGCTACTGATGTTCAGCCGGATTGTTTCTCTGCCGGAAGTGAATATGACATCAGGTGCTCCCTTGTTGTTTGAGCCTTACGTAGAGGAGCTTCTGTTAGGACAATACCCAAAGAAGATGGCCAAGATCACTGTCGGTGATGAATCAATGAAACGAGCGGCGGCTTTTTTCAGATTGTACCAGCGTTATGGTCTCCAAGAGCTCGGATATCGTTAGCCAGCTCTGAGCAATAAGGTTAGCTGGCATACCGTGAGTATTTAAGCAGAGAAGACTTAAAGCGGTTGAATTTAGCTATAAGAGCAAAAATCATTACTGTCTTTTGTCATCAGCTGCATAAGTTTAGGGTGAACGAAAAGCTTTTCCTTACCGGCGGTCACCTCTTCTAGTACACCGATTTCGACAAGCTGTTTTAGGTATTGAGAAGCAGTTTGGCGTTTGGCAATATCCCTATCAACTAAGTAACTAATACGGCAATAAGGTTGCTCAAAAATGAGTAGCACCAATTCATAGCTATAAATTTTGGGCAGCTGAGTGCGGATATACTGGGTGGTCTCCTCCATCAGTGCTCTGATAGCCGTAATTTTTTTGCAGGTCCAAATAGCTGTTTGTTCAACCCCTCTGAGCATGAAAAGCAACCAGTCTTCCCAAGCTTGATCGCAAGTCACCTGATTAAGCAGCTGATAGTAATCCTGTTTGTTATGAACAATGTATCGACTGAGGTAAAGGATCGGTAATGTCAAAAGACCTTGCTCGATAAGATATAGGACATTCAAAATACGCCCTGTTCGGCCATTACCATCGTAAAAAGGATGAATCGCTTCAAACTGATAGTGGCTCACTGCCATTTTTATCAGTGGGTCAATATCATCTTCTTCATGTAAAAATTTCTCCCAGTTTGATAGCAAGTCTTGAATGACGTGTTCACCGGCAGGAGGGGTATAAATAATCTCACCTGTTGTTTGGTTACCAATGACAGTTCCTGGCACTTTACGCACCGTCATTTCAGCATTCTTCAACGTACTACACACCTCGATTGCGGTGGTACTGCATAAGGGCCTTCGCTCTAATTGAATAAACCCCTGATATAAGGCCGTCCTATACCGAAGCGCTTCCTTAGTGGCATGATCAGCCCCATTATCTTCCAAGGCATACTGAAATAGCCGATCTGTTGTGGTAACAATATTCTCTATCTCTGAACTGTCTTTTGCTTCTAATAAAGGCAGCAAATTAATAAGCATGCTCTGGTTCGGAATCAGTTCGCCGGCTTGCTTCAATTCAGCCAACGCAGCACGTGCTGAGATACAGGCCTTCAGTACACTTCTGGTTTCGAGGAGATCAATACCGGGAGGTAGTAGGGGTAATTGGTTGTAGGGCTGATCAGCATGCCAACTCATGTTTAAATTTTCCTGAAATTTCGACATATATTGCGTTTTACTCAGTTTATGTCGATTCCATCGACACAACAATCCAACGTGTCGATTTTTTCCTACTTTATCGACATATAAGATCGATATGTCGATGCGATAAACATATCTCTTCCTGCCTTACCTTTAAGTCACACAATATGATTGTGTGACATAGGTAACCCCTGAAAAACCTCACCCCTACCCTTCACACTTTATTCTAAGTCACTTAAAATATAAAAAATAACAAAACACGACATACACCAACTCTAAATAAGTGTCTATTTATGCAAGCTGTCGAAGCCGCCAAGACCACCGAACAGATCCAACGCATCGAAATGGCTTTATCCGATAATCATGGTCAGGTATATGCTGATCTCTGGAAAATTGGGTTAAACCTAGCATTGAGGATCAGTGACCTGCTCAGTCTGACGTATGAGGATGTATCCGGAGAAAAACTCAAGATAGTGGAAGGTAAGACGAACAAGCTCAGGGAGATCGTGATTAACCAAGCAGCTAGGCAAGTAATCGAGAGAAGACGAGCACGCCATCCGGATCATATTTATCTGTTCCAATCCGACAGTAATCGATCGCGGACGATGATAAAGCCCATTGATCGCTCAGTTGTGAGCCGGAAGTTTAAAGAGGTTGGAGAGCAGAACAGCATTAAGATGCACTTGAACACCCACAGCATGCGGAAAACACGTGGCTGGATGATGCATCAAGCCGGAGTCAGTATCGAACAAATCTGCAAAGTACTCAACCACTCGAGTCCAGCGGTGACCATGGCCTACATTGGGATTACCCAGGCTGACATTGATCGAACCTACGACGAATTCTGTTTATAGGTCAGCCAGCTACTGTTCAAGAACTATGGGAATCGTTGTCAGTTGATAAGCGGCCTGGCCATTAGCCCGAAGTGGATTAGTAGACAAGGCCGTCTATTAATTACCCTTTTACCAACTTCAGGAACAGTGCCAGAGTGGCACTCTGTAGCGCACACAAACTTATGATTTTGAAGAAACACCCCCACAGGTGTG
>AZIE01006528.1_pt1 | contig 15124 bp, 10 predicted proteins | sample 359081 | NCBI WGS metagenome assembly AZIE01 (sample SAMN02429713, study PRJNA222661) | marine sediment metagenome | biome: Sediment sample; isolation source: sample MGS-MCh from oil contaminated site at the lagoon of Mar Chica... | place: Morocco: Mar Chica | collected 2012-07-20 | depth 32 m m | reverse complement strand
TCGGCTTCTTTACGTATGCAGTTGATATCTTTCATTTCACAAAAGTAATAAATTATTTAAGCAAGTTCTTAAATAAGCTCCAAAATTGAAGATCAAAACGAACCGGAAATTAGGTCAGGTTGAAAAGACATCCTCTCAGATGCATGATATGCCGTGGCAGCATCTATGTTAAAAGTAATACTGCCGTTTACCTATCTCTATGATTTACCTATTGTTCCACACTCATTTCTTCGACAATCACTCCAACTTCATCAATCTCCTTCATCAGCCTATCAGTCTCGGTTAGCGCAACGATCATTTTCTGATAGTGCAGGATATCTTCAAAGCTTAATTCCCGGCCTTTGCGATCTTTTAACCACTTTTGTGCCGGTTGGTAGCCGCCGATGTAGAATTCCCAGGCAATCAGGGGCACATTGTCAAAATATTGCTGGTCATTGATCCAAACTTTTCCATGTGTTTCCGAATCCGGTTCGTAGCCGGGGCTGTTTTTGGTGATCTTACGGGTGATGATATTATCACCATCTTCAGGATAACCGGTAATTCGCTTCTCCAAAAGCGGACTTTCCAACAAATGCAGCTCACGTATTTGCCCTCCCAACTCTACAAGCTTCCAGAATTGATCAGCATCCTTTGGATAAGGGACCCTCGGAAAATCTATTTTTAGAAACTCCTTGTATTTCTCCCGGTATTCCGGGGAATGTAGAACTGCATATATGTAATCAAGAATATCTATAGGGGAAAAAGTACCATCCAAACCAGCTTCTAAATCGCAGACAAGGTTTTCCTCTGGAAGGAAAGCATGATTTATTCGTTCAGCTACTTTTCCAATAATTTCCTCATTAAGATTGGGAACCCGATTTTCCTGTTTGTCGTCTATTGTTTGTTGATTAGAAGTTTCTGAATAGAGGTATAATGGAAAGAGCATTCCTCCACCTCTATAATACAGATTAAAGTCGGTTATTGAGTTTGTTACAAATGATAAGTTCCACGGCATTGAACCTACAGCTTGGCCCTGACGACCTATTACAAGACCATAATTTTGTTTTCCTTTTAAAAAATGTCTCATTATTTGATTAACAGGCCACCCGATGAACCCCTTAGACTTACCAGTAAAATAGGTCCACCTCTTATCAAATGGCCGATATTCACATTGTACGAAGTGTTGATCGTCAAGCCCAAATTCAAGTACATTCTGTTTTACGAACTCCACCTTTCCATCACGACTTTTCCAGCTCACATTGTTGTATTTGCTCACGATTTCTTTGTTGTCGAGGGTGTAGACATCGTTTATCACGTGCTGTATATCTTCTTTAGTCGGCTGAAAGGCCATAGCATCTCTTTTACTGACTATGCCATTTCCGCTCAGGGTGAAAATTTCATTCATTGAGAAACCGCTTACATATTCTTCCTCAGTTTTAAAATCCTTCTGCATCATGAAATACATTGGAGATTTATTTACGAGGTCTACGAATGGAATTGAACCCAAATCTTCTTTAAGTAGAAAATCGTACTTAAACTCACGTTTTCCGTATAAATCGTAATGATAAACTTGACCTAAAGTGTCATTTTCTTTTTTTCCTGTTTTCACAAATATGTTGATGGAAACACCCTGCATAATATCAAAAATGTTTTCATCAACAGAACCGTCAGGAGCTGTTTCTTTTTTCTTGGAGTTTCCATGGAGATCGATTACATATAGCTGATCGTACGTCCTTAAAAGGTTGTACCGCATTCCACGAAAGGTGGGGTTGTCTAAATATCCATGAGGATTAATAAAAGCTAATACTCCTTCACCATTCCGTTCTATAAAGTATTGACCGAAACGAAGAAACTTTACGTAATCATCATTAATCCATTTAGAATTTTTTTCTTTTAGTCGTTCTTTTCCTCCTGGCTCTTTTTTATAATCCTCCATTAAATCTAAAATCCATTCCCCTTGATTTGAGCTTTCACCACTATAGGGTGGATTTCCAATGACGCACATCACTGGAGTGTCTCTTTTGATTGCATTAGCCTGATCAGCTTCATCGGAAAGCCAGGAGCTGAAAAGGGTTCCCGTGTCCGGGTGCGCTTCTTCAAGGGAATTAGTCAGAAAGATCCTGAAGCGTTGATCATCTGTGGGTTTGTAGCCGGTTTCAGTCAGCAACATATCCATTTTGAGATGGGCCATAGCGTAACTTGCCATCAGCAATTCAAAGCCGTTTAGGCGGGGAATCAAATGTTCCGTAGCATAACGCGTCCAGATGCCTTGTTGGCCTTCAAATTTCTTGTGGATCTGCCGTACAACTTCAGCCAGGAAAGTTCCGGTTCCGGTGGCGGGATCGAGTATCTGCACTTTATGGACTTCCTGCTCATAATCACGCATTCCGCCGGCATACCGCTTGTCATGAGTGGGAACTTTAACGGTGATCTTTGTTTTACTGGTATCTGCTAAACCTTGAGGGAGATTGAATTCGTCTTTTAGAATATCATCAACTGCTCGCACAATGAAGTTTACCACCGGTTGTGGTGTATACCACACTCCTCGGGTTTTTCTAAGGGCAGGATTGTATTCACCTAAAAAAGTTTCGTAGAAATGGACTACCGGATCATCTTGCTTAGTGCTTTTTCCGAAGTTCTTCATGATCTTTGAGACATCTGAAGCAAGAAAAATGCTTACCAACTCCTCTACAATCCACACAAGTCTATCATCCAGGTCAAAACCGGCAATGTCCTGGAATAGTTTCCGGAGGAACGGGTTACTCTTGGGTATAAGCTGTGCTGCTTCCATGCGTGAAAAAGTTGGCAGAGTAGGATCGTGGTACCGCGCTGCAAACATTCCGTAGGCAATGGTTTGCGAATAGATATCGGCAAAGGACCTGTTGGTGATATCGTGAATAAGCATTTGCTTGAAGGAGATCATTTGGGACTTTAGATTTGACCTTTTTTCCTTCTCATCATCATTATCTAAAGACTTTTCAATGACATCGGCCATTAATCTCGCTTTTCCAGCCATCATTTTAGCAAGACGGGTAGGGGACTTAATGCTTTGACTAACAACTAAAGCAAAATCGGAAATGAGGTGCGTAAAATGCTCGAAATTACCCGGTAAAGGTTTTATCTCACCAGCTTCCAAACTGCCAAGGGATATTTCAGTTACAAATTCACCTTCCCTGTAAAACCTGAAGTTGAGATAGTCGGTAATTATAAGATTGGTAAGACCTGCTTTGTACCTTTCGAATTGCTCCTTTAGACCTTTAGAATCTAAATCCACCCCTATATCCTTTGCTTCAACATAACCTACAGGCACACCTTTGCGTGAAAGCATATAATCTGGAGCACCACAACTCACCCTGGCTGGTTCATTTGTCACAAGGATACCTGGTAAAAGAGTAGATAACAAGGTTTGAAGATCTCCGCGGTAGGAGTGTTCTCTTGCGTGGCCGGTAATGTAAAGTCTATTGAGGTGGGAGAGGTATTCGGCTATGGTCATTCTGGAGTTGGTTTGGTCTTAACTGTAAATCTATTAATATTCTGTTAAAGAGAAGGACGGGAAACCGTAAATTGGATGCTAAAAAATGAAAAAACAAGCCATTCAATTCTATGAAGTAGACCCGGAGGAATTTAAAAAAGAAATTCTGGAAGGGGTAGAGAAGCTTCTTGTAGAATTTTCAAAAAAGTGTACCCCTAAAGAGCCTGAAGTATGGTTAAGCCGAAAGATGTATCGGAGCTTTTAGGGATTTCCCTAGTAACTCTTTATCAATGGGGAAAGTTGGGGGTTTTGAAGCCTTACAAGATCGGAACCAGGGTGCGATACAGGCAATCGGATATTGAAGAAACACTATTGAACTCGAATAGATCTGCCCGGGATAGTAAATAGTCTCTAAAGATCAGAGTATGCAAGAAATGCAGGAAATGCAGGTTTATAAAAGTTTGATATTTTTTTCAGGACGGGAATAAATAGAGACAAATTTCCTAAATTGCCACAACTTCTTGATGCACACTTGGCGTGCCGGAGGGCTGAGACATATTTAAGGTGGCAGTGGGTAATTTTATTTTCAGTTTTGCAGAACACTTATAGGCTTTGGATTTTCGAACGAATCTTGAGGTGCAGCTGTGAATAGTCTACAACCTGAAACCTGCCCGTAAATCCCTATACAGAATAAAGCTATATCTATATTGTGAATTGAGTACAGAGTATAAAAATCTTCAAAAGCTGCAATAACAAATTCTTTTACTTTATTTTTTACTTTCCGAAGAAGGCTTCCACAGAAATGTGATTATTCCTTTTATCATATAAGACTTAAGGCAGTTATCTAAAACTAAATCACCAACAATCCAACTACTTCCTGCAATTACTACTTCATTTTTGGTGTTTATTTTAATTCTTTCCACCACTCCGTAAATTTCTGGTTACTATCGTTAAGATTAACAAGTTCACCTATCACCGGTGTTACCAATGGTATTCCTATGCTTTGATTAAGCCTGGACATTTCATTTAAGGGCTCATCCCAATCGTGCAGCGCCAGATCAAATTTTGATGAATGAACGGGCATCAATCTTTGGGCTTTTAGATCCAGGGCTGCCTGCAGGTTTTCCCCGGGAAGAAAATGGATTTCTTGCCAGGCTTCATTGTACTGCCCGTTTTCTAAAATTGCCAGATCTATAGGGCCATGTAACTTTCCAATTTCTTCAAAATGTTTGTCGTAACCACCATCCCCACCAATGAAAATTTTATGGGTTGGGGTTTCGAGCAAGTAAGACATCCAAAGAGAGGCATCCCTCTTAAATCCCCTTCCGGAAAAATGCCGGGCCGTGAGTCCGTAGATTTGTATTCCTTTCTGCGGTTCAAGTTTAGTATCCCAATCCATCTCCATTATTTTCTCCGGCTCGTATCCCCATTTCTCTAAGTGAGCTCCTACACCCAGACCACAAATTACATATTTGACTCTGCCCTTCAGCTTTTTCATGGTTTCGTAATCCAGATGGTCGTAATGATCATGGCTAATGAAAAGATAATCGATTTCCGGAAGGTCTTCCGCAGTGTAAACATTTGTTCCCTTGAATGCTTTCGTGGAACCCGGAATAGGTGAAGCATTTGCACTAAACACGGGATCTACCAAAATTTTTATGCCATCAGTTTGAATGAAGTAAGATGAATGCCCGAACCAAACCAGCCAGTCGCCATTAGGAAGATTTTTGAGATTTGTTTGGACAGAAGGTATAGTGCTTTTAGGTGTGGATTTGGAACTCTTTCTAAAAAGAAAATCAAACATTACTTTACCCATTGAATGGCCTTCTGTAAGTGATGGTGTATAAGAACGGTTCTTAAAAGAACCATCTTTATAATTAGGAGATTTTTTTATCATTTCAAGCCTTTTTCCTGTGGGCGTTGCTCCAAACTTAGGATGCTGCATATATAGTCCTACGATTAATGCAAGGACAACTACAATAGATAAGAGTGCGATCATAACACGGCTAAACAGTTTTAAGGCTTTTTTCATTAATATCTTCTTTTTCCGTAAAAACAAAACAGACTAATTTTTTGACGGGCAAAGTTAGGTATTCTACACCTTTTGGAGTAGGCAAATTACCCCCGTCCCGATTCCTTTCAGTTCAGGTTTAATCTGCGTTATTTTAAAATCCTGAAATAAGCAGCCAGCCGGTTCCTTAGATTAAAGTTGTGCAACTCTGAACGGAAGGGGCGAAAACGGTAAGGAATAAATAGTGAACCATGGTGATCAGCTTTTTTAAGGAGATAATCCTTATTTTTATAGTGCATGTTATATATCAATGTCTAAACTCCCTTAATATGGAATCAATCATAGTATCTACAGATTTTTCTAAGGAAGCAGAAAATGCTATGGAATATGCCGGTGCGTTGGCACAGAAGACCGGGATGAAGCTTGTTTTATTCAACTCCTTCAGACTTCCACTTCATACTGCTAATTCTCTGCTTCCTGCCACAGGGATCCTCAAGCTGGAGGAAGGCAACCGCAGGTTGCTAAAACAAAAAGCAGAAATACTTAATGATCGATACGGGGTGGAAGTAGCAATTGAAACAGATTTTCTTTCAGAAGTTGAAGATAAGCTGGAAAACCTTTTTGTGAAAAATAAGGCTGCACTGGTCGTCATGGGAATGGCCCCGAAATCTGTAGAACAGGATATTTTTGGCAATACAACTACCTCTGCCATTTTTAAATTGAAGTACCCTGTTCTTGCCGTGCCTGCTTCTGCTTCTTTTGGAAAGATGGACAATATTCTCTTTGCCTGTGACGATATACAAAAGGTTGAGAAGGGAATTATTGAAAAAATAAAGTACCTGAACCGGCTCATGGAGGCAAGACTGGAGGTATTCCATGTTGAGGATAACCCTGGGGAGGAAGGAGGTAAAGCTGTGCTGGAGGAAATTCCTGAACTCGAGGATGTGAATTACTCGGTTAAGAACCTGAATTCAGAAAATGTAATTAGGGCCATTAAAAAAGAAATAGAGCATCTGGATGCAAAACTTCTTATAATGGTCCCACGGCGCTATGGTTTTTGGGAATCGGTGATCCACAGAAGCAAAACCAGGGTAATGGCGTCGGGGCTTTCAATTCCGTTATTGACCATTCCCCAGTTAAAAGAGAACGTATAGCTATACCTAAATCAGGAAATAAATTTAGCCCTTAATTCATAAGAACGTAATCTTGCGATAGGGTCTGTCATCCTAACTTAATCATGATTTCTTCGAGTGAGAAATCTTTGCAAAGGTCTCTAACTGTTGCTGTACCATTTCTGGTGTACCTGCAATAAATATGGGAGGGTTTTTGATCCGGAGGAGTATTTTTCCAATTCCGGAAGTCTCCATTCACCCCCCTTAGCAATTTCTTTTTAAACCCTCGATTTTTAATAGAAATGATCCTGCTGTATTTTAGCAATTGGGCAAATTTAAAGCAGGAGTTGAACTATTATAGATCGATAATCTCATTGCGAGGGTGTTTGTAAACCCGCAGGGAGAGGTGGATAATTACTCTCATTAAATGCACACAACATATTCAACACGTGAACTCTCTAATTTAATAAGCTTAATTTAGAGGATAGAACCATTCAGCATGAACCGGTAATTCATCCAGGATTTCAATCAAGGTCGAAGTTTGTATTAGCTGCACATTCTTGAGTAAAATTATACTATATCCAGTCCAAATATGTCTTTCTTTTATCCACTATGAGTCAAAATCCCGCTTTTAATCAGTAAAGCAACAATTCAAACAGAGTTAAGTCTACACCCTCTGTTATTCCCAAACATACTTCTCCTCATATTCAATATTCATCAAAAATGACACTACCTCTAGCTAATTCGCAGTGAAATCTTAAAGATGGATCCCCTTGAAATTTTCTTTGAAAAACTTGGAAACTTTATTTGTCTTTTAGTGTTTTTTGGCCTTATCTTTGCATCCGCATTAAAAAAAATAAGTGAAATGAAAAAGTTATTAATAGGTTTGCTTTTTACTACCAGCTTTGCCTTTGCCCAGGATCCCGTGGAGCTGGATCTAAATGAGGCGGTGGCTTATGCGCTGGAGCATAAAGCAGAAGCCGAAAAAGCTCGGTTAGACATCAGGAAAGCAGATGCACAGATCGCCGAAATAAGGGCGAGAGCGTTGCCTAACCTTTCAGGAAGTGCAAACACAACATATAATCCTCTTTTACAGGAGAATGTTTTGCCTGGCGAAATTTTTGGATTACCGGGGCAGGATATATCTGTGGCTTTTGGGCAGGAGTGGACTTCTAGTGCGAATGCCCAATTAACCCAGGCCGTGTTTAATCAACAGGTGTTCACCGGACTTAAAGCTGCAAAATCCACCAGGGAGTTTTATCAGCTTAACGCTCAACTCACCAATGAAGAGATCATTGAAAGAGTAGCTACTGCTTATTACCAGGTGTACCAGGCACAGGAAATGTTGGAGAATATCCAATCCAATCTGGAACTTACCGAACAAACGGTAAACATCGTGAAAGGGCTATTTGACAACGGCCTTGCCAAGAAGATCGACTATGACCGCAGCACTGTAGTACTTAATAATTTACGAGCTAACAGGCAGCAGGTGGTCAATACGGTTGAGCTTAGCGAAAATGCACTCAAGTTCATGATTGGAATGCCTATAGTTCAGGAAATAAGGCTTCCGGAGCAAACTTTTGCACCTACTATTTTACCTGAAACCAATATTGGTTCAGATGAAAGAACAGAATTGCAGCTGTTGAACAAGCAGATAGAGCTGCTAAACTGGCAGAAAAAAGCTACCCAAGCTGAATATTACCCTTCCCTTTCACTTTTTGCCAACTACGGCTGGCTTGGTCAGGGAGATACTTTTCCGGTAGGTAATGGAGAAGATAAAGGTGTTTACTGGTCTGATCTTGCAGCGGTAGGTGTGAACATAAATATTCCCATTTTTAACGGAGGGGCCACCCAAGCCAGGGTGCAGCAAAACCAGATCGATATCGAAAAAGCTCAGCAGGACCTTCAGGAAACTCAGCTGGCACTGGACCTGGCTTATGCCAACGCGGTTGCACAGCTTGAAAATAATTTGCTAACCATCCAGGCCCAACAGGAAAACGTGGCATTGGCCAGAGAAGTGCTGGAAGACACCCAGAACAACTATGGACTTGGACTTGCAAGCCTCAACGATTTACTGGACGCAGAGCGGGACCTTTCCGCAGCAATGAACAACCTTACCAACGCCCAACTTGACTATAAACTTGCCGAAGTGCAACTCTTAAGGTCACAGGGAAAATTAGAAACGCTTACTAATAATACATTATAAAATGAAAAAGAAATCTATAATAACAATCGTTGCTTTAATAGCTGTTGCTGCTATCTTTTTTCTGATCCTTCAGAATAACAAAAGCAACAACGAAGCAGAACTTAGCATTGTGGCTCAAGAGAATACAGAAGTCTCCGTAAGGACAGCTTCTGCCCAAAGAGAAAGCATCAGTGGTAAATTTACGGTTAACGGAACCTTTCAACCCGAAACCCGTGCAAATATTTCAGCAGAAATGGGTGGTCAGGTAGTGGGGATTTACGTGCAAGAAGGTGATGAAGTAAAAGCCGGCCAGGTGATTGCGAAACTCTCAGGAGATAAAATAAATGTGAATTTAAATAATGCAAAAGCAAATCTTGACAACGCAATTTCTACTCTTGAAAGGTATGAAGCAGCTTTTAAAACCGGAGGTGTTACCGCTGTACAGCTCGACCAGGCTCGCTTGCAGGTTCAAAATGCCAGAGCTCAATTTGACTCTGCCAATCTTAGTTCGGGTGATACCAATGTGCGTTCAAAAGTAAGCGGCATTGTGAACGAAAAAATGGTGGAACTGGGAATGGTTGTAGGCCCTGGTACACCTATTATTGAAGTTGTGGATATCTCCTCTCTAAAGTTGAGGGTTGAAGTAGATGAGGCAGTGGTAAGTCGCATTCGGGTAGGGGACACTGTTCAGGTAGTGCCCAGCGTCACCAAAGATACCATTAGCGGAAAAATAACTTTTATAGCTCCAGCCTCTAACGGAGCATTAAAATTCCCGGTGGAGATCATTGTAGAGAATTCTGAAAGAACCAGAAGAGCCGGAATGTATGCAACTGCTGTGTTCAATGAATCGGGATTGGATAATGTTCTAACTATCCCCAGAGAAGCTTTTGTGGGTAGTGTAAGTGACAATCGTGTGTTCGTTTTAGAAAACGGAATAGCGAAGTTAAAAGAGATTCAGACAGGGATTAACTACGGTAATAAAGTAGAAGTAACTGCAGGGCTAAATGAGGGTGATATAGTCGTGAGTAGTGGACAGATTAACCTTACCGACAATACTGCGGTAAAAATTCTAAAGTAAGAAAAAATGAAATTAGCAGAAATATCAATTAAGAGGCCCAGCGTCGTGATCGTAATGCTTGCATTATTGATCATCGGGGGACTTTTCAGCTATAGTCAGCTCAATTATGAGCTTATACCAAAAATGGAAATTAAGGTAGTGACCATAATGACCATTTATCCCGGGGCATCACCTGCCGAGGTAGAGAACACCGTCTCCCGTAAGGTGGAGGATGCCGTTTCTTCCCTGGAAAATATCAAGAAGATCCAGACCAAATCTTTCGAGAGCTTATCTGTAGTGACTATAGAGTTCACTAGTGACGCAGATGTTGATTTCCTGTTGAACGAAGCCCAGCGTAAGATCAACTCCATTCGTTCAGACTTACCTGAAGATATCGAAGAGCCATCGCTCTCCCAGTTCTCCCTTTCAGATTTACCTGTGGTAAGTTTAGGGGTGACTGCCAATCTTTCAGAAAATGAACTTTACGACCTTATCGATCAAAAGATTCAACCTGAGTTCTCGCGACTTTCGGGAGTAGCCCAGGTAACCCTGGTGGGTGGACAGGAAAGGGAAATAAGGGTAAACCTAGACCCCAATAAATTAGAAGGTTACGGACTAACTGTGCCAATGGTGCAGCAGATCGTTAGTGCTTCTAATCTCGACTTTCCAACAGGAAACCTTACTACAAGGGAAAATACCACGCTTATTCGACTTTCTGGAAAGCTCCAGTCGGTTGATGAGCTAAGGAACCTGGTAATCGCTTCCCAGGATGGTCAAAACATTCGTTTAACCGATGTTGCTGAAGTTCAGGATACTCAAAAGGAGACCGAAAAGATTGCAAGAATTGACCGTCAAAGCACCATTTTACTCCAGGTTCAGAAACAAACCGATGCGAATGCGGTAACTGTGAGTGAGCTTGTTCAGGAAAAAATGGCCGAAATAGAAGAGCGGTATGCGGAGCAGGGCGTGGAGCTTACAATGGCTAATGACACCTCGACCTTTACCCTTGCTGCGGCAGATTCTGTGATCAAAGATCTTCTAATCGCGGTAGGGCTCGTGGCCTTTGTGATGCTTTTCTTCCTGCATAGTTATAGAAACGCCCTTATCGTGATGGTGGCCATTCCTACCTCGCTTATCGCTACTTTTATTGGAATGTTGCTACTTGGTTACAGTTTGAACCTAATGAGCTTACTGGCACTTTCATTAGTGGTTGGTATTCTAGTGGATGATGCTATTGTGGTGATTGAGAACATCCACCGGCACATGGAGATGGGGAAAAACAAAGTGCGTGCTGCTTATGACGGTGCGAGTGAAATTGGATTTACTGTTACCGCAATCACCCTGGTGATCGTGGTGGTATTCCTTCCTATCGCCTTGAGTACAGGACTTGTGGCCAATATTATCGCCCAGTTCTGTGTGACCGTGATCATTGCAACCTTATTGTCATTACTGGTTTCCTTTACTGTGGTGCCGTGGCTTTTCTCAAGATACGGAAAGCTGGAATTGATTAGGGAGGACTCTTTCTTCGGAAAGATCATCCATAAATTTGAAGCCGGGCTTAACTGGTTTACTGTAGAAGTTACAAAGATCCTTAATTGGTCATTGGACAACAAGGTGAAAACTTTTCTTGTGGTTTTTGTCCTCTTTGCAAGTTCCATCGCGCTTGTAGCTATGGGCTATATAGGATCTGATTTCTTCCCAAGAACCGATAGGGGAGAATTCCTGGTGCAACTTGAAATAGATAAAGATGCTTCTATTGAGGAGACCAACTTCATCACCCAGCAAACTGAAAATTACCTTTCTCAGCTACCCGAAGTGGAGCGTATGATAACCACTGTAGGCCAGTCCAGTAGTGGAGGATTTGGAGGCGCACAGGCTACAAATAATAAGTCTGAGATCAGTGTCACCCTTGTAGATAAATCTGAAAGAGATGAAAAGACGAATGTTTTTGCAGCTAAACTTAAGCGCGACCTGGAGCAGGAATTGGTAGGTGCTAAAGTAACCACTGTACCCGTAGGAATTATTGGTGCAGAGCAGGCACCGTTACAAATGACCGTAATTGGCGACAGCTTTGAAGATGCACTGGCTTATGCCGAAACTGCTGAAAGCATTTTGAGAGACATCGATGGAGCTACCGAGATCGACCTGAGTGTTGAAGAAGGGAACCCGGAAATTTCGATCAATGTGGACCGCGACAAAATGGCTTCTTTAGGGCTTAATGTTGCTTTGGTAGGACAAACTTTACGTACTGCCTTCAGTGGAAATAACGACAATAAATTCCGTACCGGAAGCACAGAATATGATATCAATATCATTTTTGATGAAGCTTCCAGGAACAACATTGAGGATGTAAGGAATATACAGTTCATGAATAACCGGGGAGAGCGTATTAATCTGGCTCAATTTGCCGATATCAGCTATGAATCCGGTCCTTCTTTGCTCGAGCGTTTTGACCGTTCTCCTTCTGTGACCATCATGGCGCAAACTGTAGGTAGGACAACAGGTGCTGTAGCTCAGGAGTGGGAAGAAAAGTTAGAGAATGTTGAGAAGCCAAAAGGCGTAGCATGGACCTGGGGTGGAAACATGGAGAACCAGAGCGAAGGTTTTGGAACCCTCGGGATAGCACTATTAGCGGCTATTATGCTTGTGTACATGATCATGGTGGTGCTGTACGATGATTTTGTGAAACCGTTTATTGTGCTGTTCTCCATTCCGCTTTCGTTTATCGGAGCGCTTTGGGCACTGGCACTTACAAATAACAGTTTGAACATCTTCACTATTCTGGGGGTCATTATGCTTATTGGACTGGTAGCCAAAAATGCCATTTTACTGGTAGATTTTGCCAACCACAGGCTCGCACATGGGGAGAAGATCCGGGATGCCTTGATTCAGGCAAACCATGCGCGTTTGCGCCCTATCCTTATGACCACTATTGCTATGGTGTTTGGAATGTTGCCAATTGCACTGGCCTCGGGAGCAGCTGCCGAAATGAGTAATGGCCTTGCTATTGTTATCATTGGTGGACTATTGTCTTCCCTGTTCCTTACATTAGTCATCGTGCCGGTTGTGTTTATGATCTTTGTACGTCTTGAAGAAAAATTTACCAAAAAGGAAAAGAACAACTATGAAGAATTAATGGTGGCTGAATATGACCACATTCATCCTGAAATGGAAGTAGAATTTGATTAAAAAAAAGCCTGGCTAGTTCAGCTGGCCAGGTTTAAAAACTAATTCAAAAAAGAATAAAAACTTTTAGAATGTGAAAAAGATATATAAAATGGAAAAGGATATTTTTTTAAAAAAGGTTTCAGAGCTATTTCTCCAAAACGGAGCCAAAAGTTTGACGATGGATGACATAGCAAAAGAGTTGAGGGTTTCTAAGAAGACACTTTACAAAGTGTACGAGAGCAAGGAAAATCTTCTAGAGGAAATTTTGGAATTTAACATCGAAAAGGTTCTTTTTAAGATGCAACACCTTGATGAAAATGTAGATAATGCAGTAGAACGGATGTTTAAAAGAGATGAAGATATAGAAAAAGCATCTAGGACTAATGATTCAATTATGCTAAGACAACTCGTTAAGTACTATCCCCAAATTTTCAAAAAGCATATGCTGTTCTTTTCTGAAAAATTTTCCGAATTACTTATTCATAATATTGAAAGAGGAAGAACACAAGGACTTTACCGTGAAGATTTTGATGCACAACTATATTCAAAGTTGTTTTTTCAAATGACCATGAGCTATGATAATTCTCCTTTTCTGGATACTTCTCAATTGTGCCGCTCTGAATATCAGCAGGAATTACTGCTTTTTTATATGAATGCCATAACTACAGAAGAAGGTAAGAGGTATATGAAAGACTTATTAAAACACTCATAAAATTCTTTTCAAAAAGATTAATATTTAAGTGACATGGTAAACAGTGATTTTGAAAAAGAAAAGTTTTACGATCTGTTGGAAAAGGAACTAAATATTAACCTTGATCTCCCTTTTATGAAATTCATGACACTTCAAGAACTTAATATTACAAAACCGGAAATTAATTTGTTCCTTAATACCCTTGAATCTATTTACGATGTCTATATTAAAGAACAGAATTTAAATTTGGACATTACCTCTAAGGAGTTTATAGAAAGAATCGAATCGCACTTAAATGCTTTGCATAAAAAAACCAGCAAAAACTTATAACCCGCACCATTGAAGAAAAAGATGATATCGAGCTTTGTCCGGATCTTCTGGTAATCTTTTAATTACCTCTTTCCATGGGGATCTTTTAATTAATAGAATATATAATGATCTTAGAACGAGTGAATCAGTCGAAGTATTTTAAAGCATCAATAGCCTTTTCTTCATCTCCTTTCCCTAAGTAGGCCATGAAATTTCTCTCTGTGTGGTGGCCGGTAATAGTTTTTAAGTGTGATAATGGAACTTCTCCGTAATAGTTGGTTGCAAAGCTCCTTCTGCCGATATGACTTGTCACCAGCTTCCACTTTTCATAAAAATCTGATTTCTTCCTAAACTGTTTTTCGGCAACTTCTATTTTTTTGCTCCCCCAAACTTCTTCCTTTAACCCCGCTTTCTTACATACCACTTTAATATATTCGTTATACTTTGGATCAGGAAGAGGTTTGGGAAATTCCCCATTCCTTTTATCGAGGATCTCCCTGACCTGTTTGAGCAAAGGGATGGTCATAATTTTACCCGTTTTCTTCTGAGTGAATTCGAGCAAAAACTTATCATCTTTCTTCCTAATCATATCTTTATTAAACCGCATAAAGTCGGAAATTCTTTGCCCGGTAAAGCACGAAATTATTAACCAGTCCCTGGCAGTCTCCAGGTGCTCTTTCGTAAAGCTCTTCTTCTTAATTTTTTCCAACTCCTCAAGAGTGAGGAATATTTTCTCTGATTCCTTAGTTTTTGTTTTGATGCTGTCTAATTGCCGACTTGTTTCCAAACCTTGGCTATAGGCGTGTCTTGCTACTGTTTTAGTAAACTTAATGGCTCTTGCAATGGTATTGTAAGCATAGCCTTTTTCAAGCATAAAATTTTCAAAATCCCTTTTGAAATCAAGATTGATATCCTTCAGTAGAATAGGGTGGTTTAAGCTATCCTGGAATTTTACCAGCATTTGCTTAATTACGTTTGACTTTTTTACAGTAGCCGGGCTCACATGCTCTTTTCTTTCCTCAATATAGACTTCCACGTAAGAGATAAGGTCATCTGGCTTCTCCTTTACTTTTTTTGGATTATAGTAATCATTAATTGTTTTCTGAAGCCATTCTTTAGAGATCTTTTCAGGATCGGTAG
>AZIE01004425.1_pt1 | contig 15124 bp, 12 predicted proteins | sample 359081 | NCBI WGS metagenome assembly AZIE01 (sample SAMN02429713, study PRJNA222661) | marine sediment metagenome | biome: Sediment sample; isolation source: sample MGS-MCh from oil contaminated site at the lagoon of Mar Chica... | place: Morocco: Mar Chica | collected 2012-07-20 | depth 32 m m | reverse complement strand
ACGTGATTTGGGTCATCTGCTAACTCAGAAGATATTTTTTTATAACAACTTGTTATCATAATATCTTCATCATTTTCTCTTACTTTTTCTACTCTATTAATAACTGCTTTTATAACATCTTCTTCTATAAAAGGCTCATCAGCTTGTACATTTACAACTATTTCATCTTCTGCTAAATTTAGTTTATTTACAGCTTCATTTATTCTATCTGTACCACTTTGGTGCTCACTTGATGTCATAACAGCATCAAAACCATGTTCTTTTGCTAAATCAATAACTTCTTGTGAATCTGTTGCAATTACTACTTTATCTAATGAACTAACTTGTTTTGCAGTTCTTATAACCATTGGTAAGCCTAAAATATCTACTAATATTTTGTTTTCAAATCTACTTGAATTTAGTCTTGCTGGTATTATAATCATTTAATTAAATCCTCTTCTATGGGTATTGAAATTTTTATTATTGTATTTTTATTTTCACTTGTGGCTGTAATTATACCATCTAAATGTAAGTTTACAATCATTTTACATACATATAATCCTAAGCCAACACCATTTCTTTCAGTCTTTGTTGAAAAGTATGGTTCAAATATTTTATTTAAAATTGAAGTTTCTATTCCACCTGCATTATCAGTAATATTAAAATATAATCTTCCATTTTCAAAACTTTGAATAATATCAACTTTTCTATTACTTATACTATTTTTCTCAAAATTTTCAATTGAGTTATTTAAAATATTTAAAAATAGTGTTTTGAAATCTTCTTCATAAGATAAAAACGATAGCTTATTATTTAGCTTAATATTTAGTTGGACATTAGAGTCTTTTAGTTCTTCTTTAAGTGAAGCATTGATTTTATCAAAAAAGCTTTGAAGCTCTATTTGTGTTTTTTTACTACTTGGTTTTAAAAACTCTGAAAACTTTTCTATTGTATTTGATAGATTATTTGCTTCTTCTTTAATATTATCAAGTACATTTAGAGTATCATCTGTTGATGGCTCATTGCCCATAGAGTATTCAAGTTCTAGCTTTTGTGCTTGTATTGAAATGAAATTTAGTGGTTGTCTCCATTCATGAGACAATCTTTGCAGAGTTTCATTCATAATTGATAGTTTAGATTGCTCTTTAAGTAGATTGTTTTTTATATCAATTTCTTTTTTAGAGGTTTCTACTTGTTTATTTAAAATTAAAATCTCATCTTTTGATGTAACTTCATTTGTAATATCAAATAAAAGATAGGTATAACCTGTAATATCTCCATATTTATTAAATATTGCTTTTGCTTTTATATTTAACCAGATAGCTTCATTTAAACTATTTTTACCCTTGATTTTTCCACTGTATTCTTGATAAGTAAGTAGTGATTTATTAATGTTTTTAAAAACAATAGGGTCTATATCTTCATGGATTATTTTACTATAATGTTCTCCTATTAAAGCATCTTTTTCAAAAGAGAAAAACTCTAAGAAAGCCTTACTAACTTTTGTAATATGTCCATGTAAATCAGTATGCATTGAAAGTACGAAATCATCAACAATTTGTTCATCAGAGATACTACTTGTAATATCTTTTGTATTTATTACAAAAAGGTCTCTATTTAACATAGAAGAGATAGTTACTTTTAAAAATATTTTTTGTTTGTCTTTTCTTAAGCAAGCAATATTAATTTCAGCTTTGTACTTATTTTCTTTAAACTCTTTTTTTAAAAGCTTTAAAAAAGGCTTTTTATATTCCTCTTCCATTAGGTCAATAAAGGGTCTATTTTTTAGTTCATTTTTATCAAATCCAAGCATGGGAATAAAGGCATTATTTAAATAGACTAAGTGTGTGTCATAATCTATAATTCCGATACCATCCCAAGAGTTATTTATAATCTCTTGTAATTCTTGATTATTTCTTTGAAGTTTTTCTATCTCTTTCATTATCCGTAAATAAACCTTAGTTTCAGTTCTTTTTATTATAATATAAAATCTTTAAACAAGAGAACTTTATTTAAAAAATATAATTTTGAGAGAAACATTTTATGAAAAAAACAATCACAGTAATTGATACATTTGGATTTTTATTTAGAGCTTATTATGCATTACCACCTTTAAAATCAAAAAGTGGTTTTCCAACAGGTCTTTTAACAGGTTTTATGAACTTTATATCAAACATAGGAAGAGATTTTCAAACAGACTATTTAGTATTTGCCCTTGATGCAAAAGGAGATACTTTTAGAAAAGAGATATACGAAGAGTATAAATCTCATAGACCAGATGTTCCAGAAGACTTATTAAAGCAACTTCCTATTGCAATTGAGTGGATTGAACAAATGGGCTTTCAAACTGCTATGGAAGATGGTTATGAAGCAGATGATGTTATTGCTTCTATTGCAAAAGATGCAAAAGAGAAAAATCTTGAAGTAAGAGTTGTTTCCCATGATAAAGATTTATATCAATTAATTGACGAAAATGTTTACTTATTTGACCCAATAAAAAAATCAGTAGTAGATGCAGAAAAATGTTTTGATAAATATGGTGTAACACCAGCACAATTTACAGACTATCAATCTTTATTAGGGGATAGTGCCGATAATGTTCCAGGAGTAAAAGGTGTTGGAGCAAAAACAGCAGAAGCTTTAATTAAGCAGTTTGATAACTTAGACAATATTTATGAAAATCTTGAGAATATTGAAAAAACAAGATGGAAAAATCTATTAACAGAAGGAAAAGACTTAGCATACGTGTCAAAAAAGCTTGTAACACTTTATACAGAGTGTCATGCAATTGAAGATATTGAAAAGTATGTTTTACCTCAAGAGAATCCTATTTTAAAAATAGCAGATACTTTAATTGAATATGATTTAAATAGAATTATTTCTAAAGTTGAAAAAGATGGTTTAAGCTATAAAACTTCTATTCCAAAAGGATATGAAGAAAAACCTGTTGAAGTTAAGCAAGAACTAAAAACAGAGTATATTTTATTAAATGATGAGAAAAAACTGTTAGAAGTAGTTTCATCAATTCCAGAGATTGCTATTGTTGCTTTTGATACAGAAACAACAGACCTAGATGTAAGAAATGCTTCTTTAGTAGGATTCTCTTTCTCTTTTGAAGAGGGAAAAGGTTATTACGTCCCAGTAGGACACTATTATTTAGGTGTTCCTAATCAAGTATCAAAGGAAGTTTCAAAACAAGCAATTGAGATTTTAAATAAAAGAAAACTTGTATTGCAAAACTTCAAATATGATTTTGCAATAGTAAAAAATCAATTAGGAGTAGAACTAAACCTTTATGCTGATACTATGATTTTAGCTTGGCTTTTGGATACAAGTTCAAAAATTGGTCTTGATGCACTTGCACAAAAATATTTTGACCATGAAATGATTAGCTTTAAAAGTATCGTAAAAAGAGGAGAAAACTTCTCAAATGTAGATATTAATGAAGCTTGTAAATATGCGGCAGAAGATGCAGTATTTACTAGAAATATCTATTTTAAACTACTTGATGAGTTTAAAGAAAAGCAAATTGAGCATTTAGTTGAATTAGCCCATGAAAAAGAGTTTGACTTTATTTATGTTCTTGCAAATATGGAAGAAAATGGTATTAAACTTGATGTTAAAAAACTTGAAGAACTAAAAGAAAAAAGTAATGCTCACATAATAGAGTTAAAATCAAAAATTTATGAAACAGCTGGTGTTGAGTTTAATATAAATTCACCAAAACAGCTTGGTGAAGTGCTTTTTGATACATTAGGACTTCCTCCTTCTAAAAAGACAAAAAGTGGTTATAGTACAAATGAAGTTGTATTACAAAAACTATATGAAGAGCATGCTGTTATTCCTTTAATTTTAGAGTATAGAGAAGCCTTTAAACTACAATCAACATATATTGAGCCACTTTTAGAGTTAGCTTTAAAAGATGATGAAAATAGAATTTATACATCATTTTTACAAACAGGAACAGCAACAGGAAGATTAAGTTCTAAAAATCCAAACTTACAAAATATACCAGTTAGAACACCAGCTGGAGCAGAGATCAGAAGTGTATTTATTCCAAAAGATGGATATAAGTTAGTGGGAATTGATTACTCTCAAATAGAGTTAAGACTACTAGCACACTTTAGTGAAGATGAAGCTTTAGTATCTGCTTTTAATGATGATAAAGATATTCACCACCAAACAGCAGTTAAAATTTTTGGTGAAGAGGAAGCAAAAGAGAAAAGGTCAATTGCAAAATCAATTAACTTTGGACTTTTATACGGAATGGGAAGTAGAAAACTTGCTGATACTTTAGGAATATCAACTAAAGAAGCAAAACAGTATATTGAATCATATTTTAAAGCCTTTGTTAGTGTAAAAGACTATTTTAAATCAGTTGAAGATGGTGCTTTAGAAGAGGGTTATGTTGAAACACTATTAAAAAGAAGAAGACTTTTTGATTTTGACTCTGCAAATGCAATGATGAGAGCAGCATATTTAAGAGAATCAGTAAATACACTTTTCCAAGGAAGTGCTGCAGATTTAATCAAACTTTCGATGCTTAAAATATATGAAGAGTTTAAAGATAACGAAGATATAAAAATGTTATTACAAATCCATGATGAACTTATTTTTGAAGTAAAAGAATCAGAGGTTGAGAAAATAACGAATAAACTAGTAGAAATAATGGAAAATATTTATGAGTTAAAGATACCATTAAAAGTATCAAAAACTATTGGTAATACATGGCAAGAGTTAAAATAGTATTCAAATAGTGTATAATAAATTTATTTTTTAATAATTTTTCTTTGACAATTTGAAATATTTTAGATAAAATGTAAAAAAATCATTAAGTAAAGAGTGATATTATGCTTAAAACTTTAAAAAATATAAGAAAACTATATAATGCTAAACTACTAGTAATAAGTAATGATAGTGAAGTACAAAATAGTATCGAAGCTGAATTTGATGAGTACTTTAAAGAATTGGTGCTGGTTAAAAGTTCTGCGGAAGCAATTGAATTACTAAGAGGTCATAGCTTTGATATGGCTATTATTGATACAAATGTTGAAGCAAAAGATTTTGATGATGCATGTTCTGGGATTACTAAGGTTGCTCCAACTTTACCAAAAGTAGTTATTTCTGACAGAGGAAGTAATGAAGATATTGTTACAGCAATAAATAATAGTGCGTATACTTTTTTAACTAAACCTTTAAGACCAGAAGATATTAAACTTTCTGTTATTATGTGTTTAAACCAAACAAAAAGAGGTGATAAAGTAGAGTTTAACAACGGAATCTACTTTGACGAATATAGAGACCAATTCTTTAAATCAGGTGGAAGTTTGGTTGACTTCACTAGATTAGAAAAAGGTTTCATGAAACTTCTTATCTCTAAAAGAGGTGAAGTTGTAGATTATGATACAATTAAAGAAGTTGTTTGGAAAGGTAAAAATATGTCTATTTATACAATGAGAAACATTGTAAATAAAATTAGACAAAAAACTTATTATGAAATTGTTAGAAACCATTCTAATAAAGGTTATACATTAGAATTTAAAGAATAAATTTTTAATGAAGTAAAATATGGAAGAACAAATATTATCAAAAAGTGAATTAGTTCAATTATTTGAAGACGAAGTTATTATTGATACAGATAAGGCTTGGTTGATGGATGGTAAAGAGATTGAAATAATTGCTTTACATGATGTTGAACCAAAATATTTACAAGATGTAACCAATGCTAAATTTTATAAAATAATACCTAAAGAAGAGGGGAGAAGATACTAATGTCACATTGTCCATACTGTGGTAAAAAGATTGCTATGAGTAAGGCTTTTTGTTCAAGAAGCTGTAAAGAGAACTATTTTCAATTAATTGCAATACAGGTACCAAAACCATTTTTAAAAAGAATTTTTGTTTTTTGTACTCCTGAACAAAGAGAAGTAGAGATTGAAAACTTTGGAAATAGACATGGCTGGAGAATTGATCTATTGCAAAAGAAAATTGAAGAATTGGCAATAGAATATGGATACATCGAGTCAAATTAGTCAGTTTTCTGACTCTATCTTAAATGAATCAACACTATTATTTTTAGAACCAGATGAACAAATAAGAAAAGATACTTTATCAACTCTTGAGAAGGTTTTTAAAAAAGTTTTAGTTGGAAGTGATGGGAAGGAAGGGTTAGACCTCTTCCATACTCATAAATCTGAAGTTGATTTAATTATAACTGATATTGATATGCCTAATCTTGATGGCATAGGATTCTTATCTCATGTAAGAGAAGAAGACCCAGATATACCAGTTCTTATTTTCACAGTTTTTAATGATATTAATCAGTTAATAAAAACTATCAAATTAAAAATCACAGACTATATTGTAAAACCTATGCAGTTAAATACTACACTTAAAATAATGCATAAAATTCTTGATGACCTTGCAAACAAAAAAGTTGTAGAAAAACAAAGAAATGAGCTTGTTATCTATAAAGATATTTTAGATAAAGAAAACTTAGTTTCTGAAACAGACTTAAAAGGTATTATAACTTATGCAAATGATATTTTCTGTGAGGTTTCTGGATACTCAAGAGAAGAGCTCATTGGTAAACCTCATAGTATAGTAAGACACCCTGATATTTCAAAAGAAGTATATAAAAACCTTTGGGAAACAATCCAAAATAAAGAGACTTGGAAGGGTAAAATTAAAAATAGAGCAAAAGATGGTAGTACTTATTATGTACAGGCTACAGTTTTCCCTATTTTAGACAATGAAGGTAATATTGAAAAATACGTTGGAAGTAGATTTTTAATTACAGAGCAAGAAGAAGAGAGACATAAACTTAAAAAATATATCATGCATCAAAAATCTCAAAAAGTAAAACATGAAAAACAGTTACAAGAAGAATTCCAAGATGCTGTACATGCTGCAAAGATGGAAACTGATGAAAAGATGGCTAAGTTTATTCAAGGACTTAATGAGCAGATTAAAAGCCTTAGAGAAAAACATAGTGATGATAAAGGTAGAATCCTATCTTTAGAGAGAAAATATAAAGAGTCTAATGATAAACTAGACAATATGCAAAAAGCATATCAAGAAAAAGTAGAAAAACTTCATAAAACAGCTGTAATCTCTTTAGAGAAGTACAATAGTTTTAAAAAGAAAAATGCTTTAATTACAGAAAAAATAGAGAAGTCGCAAGAAGCAATAAAAACTTTACAAAGTTATATTGATGAATATAGAAAGAAGATTGCTGATTTAGAAGATTTAATTGAGGCTTATGAGAAGCAGTATGGAAAGATTACCGTTAGGTAGTCTTTCTTTTTTTATCTATTACAAGTAAAACACTTAAACTTAAAACTGCAAAAATACCTGAAATTAACATTCCCATTGTTAACCAGTCACTATAAATAAATCCTAATTGAACATCTGGTTGTCTAAAAATTTCTGCAATAATTCTTGCAATAGAGTATAAAACTCCATACATGATAGCTAATTGACCATCAAAGCTTTTTTTATTTCTAAAGTAGTAAAGAATAGCAAAGATTAATAAACCTTCTAATACTGCTTCATAAAGCTGAGAAGGGTGTCTTAATACACCATTTACATTAATAGCCCAAGAAACATCAGTTACTCTTCCTACTAACTCTTGATTAAAGAAGTTTCCAATTCTTCCAAATACATATCCTGCACTAATACCAAGTACAGCAATATCAGCTAAGAACCAAAAAGATACTTTGTTTTTTCTACAAAATAGTATAGAAGCAATTAAGAATCCAATAAAGGCTCCATGGTAACTCATTCCAGAAATACCAGTAAACTCTCCATTTATAAAAGGATTAAATATTTGCCACGGATGAGTTAAATAATACATAGAATTAGGGTCATAAAATATAATATAGCCTAATCTAGCACCTAAAATAACTCCTATTTCAACCCACCAAATATATGAGTCAAAAAGGTCTGATGAAATAGGTAGTTTATCTTTTTTAATAAGCCATTTTGCTACAAAGATTGCAGAAAGTAGGGCAAGGGCATACATAATTCCATACCAATGTACATCAATAGAACCTAAACTTACTGCAACAGGGTCAAAATGAGAATATATATTTTGCCAAAAATCCATTAGTCTAAAGCTTCTGCTATAAGTTCAATTGGGTTTTTAAACTCAACATCAACATCAGCTTGATGTAAAGAGTTTGTTATTTGCATTCTACAGGCAGAACATTCAGCACTTACAATTTGTGCTTTTGTATCTTTAATCATTGCCGCTTTTGGAAGTCCTGCTGCTTTTGCAAAGTCATATTTTTCAGTTTGCATAGTAACTCCACCAAATCCACAACATCTATTAGAATCACTCATCTCTTGTAGATTATAGTTTTGTTTTAATAGATTTCTTGGTTCTTGCCATACACCTTGCATTTTTTTAGCATGACATGGGTCATGGTAAGTAACTAGCTCATCCATTTTTTTATCAGACTTAGCTAAGATATCTTTTAATTCAGTATTATTCTCAAGCCATTTTGTAGCCATATATACTTTCTTAGAGATTTTAGCTGCTCTTTCTTTCCATTCAGGTTGGTCATGTAAATAGTGTTCCCAATCTTGGTTTATCATGGCAGAACATGTAGCTTCAGGAATAATAATAGCATCAACATCATCAATCCAAGACTCAAAATACTCAATATTGTGTTTTACTAAGAAATCTACTGTATCAAATGCTCCTGTAAAGTAAGCAGGTGCACCACAGCATAATTGTTTCTTAGGAATAAAAATATCAAGTTCCAGTTTTTTAAGAATTTTTACTAAAGAATCACCAGTTTTAGTATATGTATAGTTACTCATACAACCAATAAAAATAGCAACTTTATTTTTCTTTTCTTCTACTTGTTTTTTATGTTTTGCAAAGATAGTCTCTGGATACTTATTTAAAAATGATTTAGAGTCAGCATAAGGTAAAGCTCTATCTTTTTTTACAATAGGTAAAGAAAATCTAGGAAGTGCTGACTTTTTCTTTTCATTTATTTTTAAAGCACATGTTTGGAACATCCATCCAAGTTTTGATAAAAAGTCCATAGTTTTTCTATGTCTTAAAAGGAAGAAGAATAGTCTTTTATACCAAGCTATTCCATATTTTTGAGCAATATCACTTCTAACTTGTTCAATAATCATATCAGTTGGTAAGTCATTTGGACAAACTTCAACACAGTTCGTACATAAGAAACATGACTCAAAAATGTCTTTTGCATTTTTATCAAGTTCTAATTCATCTCTTTTATATGCACCCAATAAATCAATAAAACCCCTAGGTGATGTTGCTTCATCTTGGTTAATATTAAAAATAGTACATACAGGTTTACATTTACCACACTTCACACAATCGTCTGAAATAGCGGTGTAATCAAATTTTTCCATAGCCACTTTTATAACCTTAGTTATTAGTTTAAAATATATTATATTTATTAAATTGTGGGGATTATACTATAAAAAGTGTTAAGAGTTAGTGAATAATTTGAAGAATTTCTAAGACTAAATTGTCTTAGAAAATCTTCTTTTATTTTCAGGAATTTTATTTAAATATGCATCAAATGGCATACAAATATTTCTAATAAGCATCGTTCCTGTTTGCGATACTTGGATTTTATCTTCTGTAATTTCTACAAGCTCAGCCTCAACAAATTCATTTAAAGCCTCGATTGCATCATCAAAGTATTCATTAAAGTCTATTTTGAAGTTTTCTTCAACTCTTTTAATATTTAAAGAGAAGTTACTCATAAGTTCCATAATTACATATTGTCTTAAAATATCATCATCACTTAATTTATAACCTTTGAAAATTGGTAAATCACCATTATCAATTGCAGCTTCATACTGTTTTAAGTCTTTGAAGTTTTGTGCATAATAATCAACACCATTTCCAATAGAAGTAACACCAATTCCTATTAAATCAGCACCACCTTTAGTTGTATAACCTTGGAAGTTTCTGTGTAGCTCACCTTTTTCAATAGCTTTAAATAGTTCATCTTCAGGTTTTGCAAAGTGATCCATTCCAACCATTTTATAACCATTTGTTGTAAAGAACTCAATAGTATCTTTTAAAATCTCTAATTTTTCTGATGGTGGAGCAAAAGTTGATTCATCAAATTTTCTCATTGTTTTCATAAGCCATGGAACATGAGCATAGTTAAATACTGCTAATCTATCAGGATTTAACTTTATAACTTTTTCAATAGTTTCATGGAATGTTTTTTTGTTTTGGTGAGGAAGACCATAGATTAAATCAATATTTATAGATTTAATTCCAGCTTCTCTAGCGATATTCATCACATTTTGAGTAGTTTCATATGGTTGGATTCTATGAATTGTTTTCTGAACCTCTTCATTTAAATCTTGTACTCCAAATGAAAGTCTATTAAAACCACCAGCTTTAAGTACATCCATATGTTCTTTTGTAAAATATCTAGGATCTACCTCACAAGAAATTTCAGCATCAGCACTAAAGTTAGGGAAAACCTCTTTAATCATAGAGATTACTTCTTCTAATTGCTCAGGTGAGAAGAAAGTTGGAGTTCCCCCTCCAAAGTGCATTTGAGTTACTTCTCTAGAAGTATTTAAATGCTGTTTTAAAATATTTAACTCTTTTTGTAAATACTCTAAATATCTTACTTTTTTATCCTCTTTAGATGTAAAAATAACATTACATCCACAAAAATAACAGGCAGATCTACAAAAAGGTAAATGTACATATAAAGATAAGTTTCTATTACTATCTTGTTTTTTAAAATACTCTTTTAAATCTTCTTGTGCAAAGCTTTCAGAAAACTCAGGAGCCGTAGGATATGAAGTATATCTAGGTCCTGGTCTTGAATATTTTTCAAATTTTTTAAAATCAATCATTATTGTTCTTTTTTCTTAAGTTGTGAAGCCAAACCATTACACCTTTTTGTGCGTGTAATCTATTTTCTGCTTCTTCAAAAACTAAACTATCTTGACCTTCAATAACATCTTCACTTACTTCATAACCTCTATAAGCAGGTAAACAGTGTAAGAATTTTGCATTTTTGTTACCTAGTTTCATCATAGCATCATCTACAATATATCCATCAAAATCTTTTAGTCTTTGTTCTTTCTCTTCTTCTTGTCCCATAGAAACCCAAGTATCAGTTGTAATAACTGTAGCATCTTTACAAGCCTCTTTAGGGTCATTTCCAATAGAGATTTTTGCTCCTGATTCTTTTGCAAATGTTAAAGCATCATTTAAAATGTTTTCATCTACTTCATAACCTTTTGGTGTAGCAATTCTAAGCTCAAATCCAAGTTTAGAAGCTAACATTAACCAAGAGTGTGCAAGATTATTTCCATCTCCAATATAAGCAACAACTAAATCTTTATCTAATCCTGCTTCTTGGATAGTCATATAATCAGCCATAAGTTGTACTGGGTGATACTCAGTTGTAAGTCCATTTATAACAGGAACTTTAGAATATTTAGCAAACTCTTCAATTTTAGATTGTGCAAAAGTTCTAATCATAACCATATCAACCATACTAGACACAACTCTTGATGTATCACTCATAGGCTCACCTCGTCCTAGTTGAATGTCATTTGATGATAAGAATAGTCCTACACCACCTAGTTGATAAATACCAACTTCGAAACTAACTCTTGTTCTAGTACTTGATTTTTCAAAAATCATTCCTAGAGTATTTTTTGGCATATAGTCTTTAAATACACCTTTTTTAGTCTCTTTTTTTATTTTATGTGCTAATTCTAAAATTTCTAATATTTCTTCTTTTGAATAATCTTTTAATGTTAAAAAATGTCTCATCGGGTACCCCTTTGTAATAAAAGCACAAATTATATATTAAGTGCCTTTACTTTAACTTATATTGTTTTATTTTTTCTTTGGCATTTGCTCTAAGTATTTTTTGTATTTAATATCTTCAAGCTTTTCAATTTTTGCGTTAACCTCATCAAGCATCTCTTTTTTATATTCAGATACTTTTTTTCTAACTTCTTTTGATTTTACACCAATCATTTGTGCAGCTAAAATACCTGCATTTTTAGCTCCATTTACTGCAACTGTAGCAACTGGAACTCCACCTGGCATTTGAACAATTGATAATAAAGAGTCCATACCTTCTAAGTTTGAACCTTTAACAGGAACTCCTACAACTGGAAGTGCAGTCATTGATGCAACCATACCTGGTAAGTGTGCTGCTCCACCAGCTCCTGCGATAATAACTCTTAGTCCTCTTTTTTCTGCTTTTGTAGCATATTTAACTAATCTCTCTGGTGTTCTATGTGCTGAAACAATTGTTACTTCGTACTCAATACCAAATTTTTCACACATATCAGCTGCTGCACTCATAACTGGTAAGTCAGAGTCAGACCCCATAATGATTCCTACTAATGGCTTATTTACTGATTGGCTCATACTTTTTTGCTCCCTTTAATTTTTAAAATATCTTTTGCTTTATTAGCTTTTTCTAATGCTACATTAATATCATCATCTAAAACTGTGATATGTCCCATTTTTCTAAATGGTTTAGTAAATGACTTTCCGTAAAAGTGGAAAGATAGTTCAGGAATTTCAAGTGCATCATGAATTCCATCAATAAATGGTTCACCTTCATAACCTTGTTCTCCTAATAAGTTAACCATAACAGCTGGAGAAATAAGTTTAGTAGAACCTAATGGTAAGTTTGTTACAGCTCTGATGATTTGCTCAAACTGTGATGTTGCACATGCTTCTACTGTATAGTGACCTGAGTTATGTGGTCTTGGTGCGATTTCATTTACTTGAATTTCACCAGATTTTGTTAAGAATAACTCAACTCCAAAAATACCAACACCATCTAAAGCTTCAATTGATTTTTTACAAATCTCTAAAGATTTCTCTTCAACCTCTTTAGAAATTCTTGCAGGAGCCATTACTGAGTCACAGATGTTTACTCTTTCATCAAAAAGCATCTCAACTACTGGGTAACATTTCATCTCACCTTCAATGTTTCTAGCAACAATAACTGCAAGCTCTTTATCAATATCAACCATCTCTTCAATAAAAGATTCTGTTTGAAGTGCTTTTATATCAGCATCTTCTTGAGACTTTAATACTTGAACACCTTGTCCATCATATCCACCAAGTTTTGCTTTTTGTACAACAGGAAAACCAAATGCACCTAAATCTTCTTTTGATTTTACATCTTTGTATGCAGGTACTGGAATACCTTTTTCATCTAAAAGTTTTTTTTGTTCATATTTATTTTGAATTAATTCCATTACATATGGAGAAGGATGAATATTGTGACCATTGTCATATAACTCTTTTAAAATAGAAGTATCTACATGTTCTAATTCAAAAGTTGTAACATCACTTTCTTGAACTAATTGTTCTAGTTTTTCTTTATCATAGAACCCACCCATGATATGTTTATCTGAAACTTGAGCTGCAGGACAGTTAAATGTTGGGTCTAAAATAGTTACATGAAATCCCATTTTTTTAGCTTTTTGAGACATAATCTTACCTAATTGTCCACCACCAATAATTCCAAGCTTTAAACTAGAATAGTTAAAGTTTTTATCCATTAATCTTTTCTCCATTAATTTTTTGTGTAAGTAAATTAAACACTTTTCATAACTTTTTGTTTTCTTAAAAGGCAAATATTATATCTAAAAGTTGCTTTTTATAAAATGAAAAAGATTTGAATTAGTTATTTATTTATAAAACACGATTATATAGTCTAAGTAGTGACTTTTTTGTGACATTTTTAATTATTATTTTTTAAGTACTAAAGCTTTAATATTGCTATCGTGAAAGGTAAGAAAATGGTAAATAAAATATTAAAAAGAGATGGAAATTATGAAGATTTTCATTCCTATAAAATTAAAGATGCAATAAAGAAATCTTTTAAAAGTGCACATACAACTTTTGACTCATCTGTTTATTTTAATGTATTAGCTGTTATTGAGCAAAAAAGAGTAGTTGCAGTTGAAGATATCCAAGATATTATTGAAAATGAACTATTTAAAGCTAGATACTTTGATGTAATGAAATCCTTTATGCTTTACAGACACTTGCATAAACTACAAAGAGAACAAGTCTTAGGATTAGAAGAAGATACTACATATATAAACTCTACACAAACAATTGAAGAGTACATAAATGGAAGTGATTGGAGAATTAAAGCAAACTCTAATACAGGATATTCTCATGCAGGCCTTATAAACAATACTGCAGGAAAAGTTATAGCAAATTATTGGCTTGATAAAGTATACTCTAAAGAAGAAGGTTATGCCCATAGAAATGCTGACTATCATATCCATGATTTAGATTGTTTAAGTGGATATTGTGCAGGCTGGAGTTTAAGGGTATTGCTTGATGAAGGTTTTAATGGAGTAAGAGGAAGAGTTGAAAGTACTGCTCCTAATCATTTTAGAGAAGCTTTAGGACAAATGGCAAACTTTTTAGGGATTTTACAAAGTGAATGGGCAGGAGCTCAAGCTTTCTCTTCTTTTGATACTTATTTAGCTCCTTATGTTTTTAAAGACAAACTATCTTTTGAGGATGTAAAGAAAAATATTAGAAGCTTTATTTATAATCTTAATGTTCCAGCACGTTGGGGACAAAGCCCTTTTACAAACGTTACTATTGATTGGACTGTACCAGAGGATTTAAAAGATCAAATTCCAACTAAAAATCAACATCATCTTTTTGAAGGTATAGAAGATGATGAGTTACTTCAAAGAGCAAAAAATAAAGGCTTTGAGTCTTTAACTGATATGACATATAAAGCTTTCCAAAAACAGATGGATATGATAAATAAAGCTTATTATGAAGTTATGACTGAAGGTGATAAAACAGGACAACCTTTTACTTTCCCAATTCCTACAGTAAATATCACAGAGGATTTTGATTGGCATGGAGAAAATACTGATTTATTATTTGAAAATACAGCAAAAATAGGAAGTTCATACTTTCAAAACTTTATAGGAAGCCAATATACTAAGGATGAACAAGGAAACCTAGTCCCAAATGACAAGGCTTATAAACCAGGTCATGTTAGGTCTATGTGTTGTAGATTGCAATTAGACTTAAGAGAACTTTTAAAAAGAGGTGGTGGTCTTTTTGGAAGTGCTGAGATGACAGGAAGTATAGGTGTAG
>AZIE01002024.1_pt1 | contig 15352 bp, 15 predicted proteins | sample 359081 | NCBI WGS metagenome assembly AZIE01 (sample SAMN02429713, study PRJNA222661) | marine sediment metagenome | biome: Sediment sample; isolation source: sample MGS-MCh from oil contaminated site at the lagoon of Mar Chica... | place: Morocco: Mar Chica | collected 2012-07-20 | depth 32 m m | reverse complement strand
CTTCTGGTCCACACTCATAAAGTGTAGTCTTTAGTTTTTCAGTATTCAATCTTGCAATTTTTCTACCAATAACCCTTGCAATATAAACTACTGTAAGGAAAACACCAAAACTCAAAACAAACATAACAAAAACGCCAAAATACGGATGTGTAAACTCCATATGTGTCATGTTTTATCCTTAAAATTATTAGTTTTTATAATAACTTATTCTTAATTTTCTCTAATCTATAAGATTGAGTAATACTTTTTCTTTAGTTATTAATTATAGTTAATTTTTATTTATAAAGTCTAGTTTAGAAAAAACCAACTTTATTCTCAGAGTCAAAATTACCTTTTAGTTCTTTTGAGATTTGTTCTTCAAAAGATTTATTAGTAAATAATGGTTCCTCATCAACTGCTATTTTAAACGCAGTATTTTTTATAACCATCTCTATTTGACCACCTGTTAATTCATGTTTAGCTAGCTCTTCAATATCAAAATCTTTATCTAAAGGTAAAGTTGTTGGAAGTAACTTTTTCCATAACTCTACTCTTTGCTCATAGTTTGGTTTTTTAAACTCTATTTTGTAATTGAATCTTCTTGAAAATGCTTTATCTAAAGACTCCAAAAGGTTTGTTGTTGCTATTAAAACCCCATCAAATCTTTCAATTTGCTCTAAAAAAATATTTTGCATTTGATTATGCATTTTCTCACTTCCACTAGCACTAGAAGTTGTTCTTGAACTTAAAAATTGGTCTGCTTCATTTAATAATAAAATCGGCTCAGACTTACTTTTGTCCCTTAGCTCATAATATTTGTCAAATATTGCTCGAACATTTTTTTCACTCTCTCCTACATACATAGAAAGAATCTTTGAACAATCAAAACTTAGAACCTGTCTTTTTAAAGTCTTTGCAAAAGCAAGTGCCGTTAAAGTCTTACCTGTTCCTGCAAATCCATAGAAGATAATTCTTGCTTCGATATTTCTTTTATGTTTTATTCCCCACTCTTTAAGTCTATTAAATACTTTTTTATCCATTTGCTTTAAAAGTGAATCTAAAACTTCTCTTGTTTTGTCATTTAAAACAACATCATCTAAAGTTTTATTTGTAGTAATAAGTTCAAATGTCTCTTGCTCTTTTATCAAAGAGTCAAGCTTCATTTTTGTACTTCTACTTGTCTTTTTTGTTGGATGAGAAATTTTATATAAAATATCATCAGGAATATAGAAGTTTCTATTTATTCCCCCAAATGGAGTTAAAACCTCATCATAGTCAACTAATGAACTTGAAACAAGTTTTGAACCCTCTTCAAGTAGTGACCTATATTTTATTTTCTCATAATCATCACTTGAAATTAGTGTGATTAAAGAGTTCATATCTCTTAAAGTTCCATCACCACCTGAATACTCCTCTTTTAAAAGAGCTAAAAACAATAGTTGCTCTTGCTCATTTAAAGCATATTGCTTAAAGAAGTCTTCCATCATAATAGAGCCATCAGTCTCTTTGATTCTCTCTTTGATTCTATTTTCAAGAAGTGTTAATTTTGACCTTAATCTATTTATATTAGGTGAGTTTTCATCAAAATTGTTTTTTACAAGATTTAATTGTTGTGCTAAATCTATTCTAAAAAACTGATCTTGTAAATATTCTAAATGATCTTCATATTTTTTAACTTCTGGTAAAACAAACTCTAATGAACCTTTTTCTAAAAGTTTTAAAAATGCAGGAGATAGAGTAATCATCGAGTTTAAAAGTTCTAATTGTGACATTTCACTAAGTTTTAGTTGGTCAAAACCACTTTGAACAAGCCATCCAAACTCTAATAATGATTTGATTAATTGAATTTTATTTAAGTGCTCGTATGTTTTTACATCATAAAATTCACTTAGAATATCTATAACCATAGAAGTATCTCTTCCTTGGATATATTGTCTTGTGATGTATTGTAAAATTTGTGCTTCTTCTTTTGAGCATTTTAGTTGTTTAAAAAATGCTGACTTCTCAACATCTTTTGACTTTATAAATTCTATTATCTCATTCATCTATTTTTTTCTTCCCTCTATTACATTATAAAATTTTTCGAGGTTCTCTTTGTTTTGAAACCGTATTTTATAATTTTTATTTATAATTATCATTAAATTTTCTTTTTTTACTTCATTTATTTCACTAAATTTTACAATTTCCTTGTCTTTTTGCAAATCTGGACTAAAACTGTTAGGTATTTTTACTATGGAATCTTGACAAAATCCCTTGTATTCACCCTTTGAGTAGACGACATTTAAGCATTTTTTCTTTAAGTAATAATTTTCAATTTTTTGTAAATTAGAATTGTCATAAATGTTTAAGCCAATGAAAATTAAGGCTAAAATCCCAAAGAAAACTATAAAAATCATTTTGTTCCAATTATATGTTTTATTAATCATATTACATTAAAATCTCTTAACCACTTATGAACCATAATTTTTGTTATTAAATCTATATTAAGATTATTTTTATAAGATTGCAACTTTATTATAATTTATAAATGATTCTAGGAGCAAAAATGAAACAAATATTGTCTGCTCTTTTAGTATTTCTCTTTTTAACAGGTTGTGCAACAAACAATCTTCCAAATGGTAGTAAATATTCAAAAGAAACTTTAATCAATAAAGCAAACAATGGTGATATAAATGCCATGCTTGAACTATCTAAATATTATGATTTTCCTCAAACAATTGAAGGTTTAAAATATTTTGATAAATGGTATAAAAATATCGACAAAAATAAAAACCCTAAAGAACTAGCACTTATTGGTGATATATATTATGACTATAGTGATATGTTTTTAGATGGAGAAACAAAAGCCTTAACACTTTTAAATGAAGCTTCAAAGAAAGGAAGCCTTGATGCAAAAGTATCTTTAATCAAACACCATATAACTTATCACAAAATATATGAAGCCCAAAAGATTGAAAGTGAAATTATTGAAAAGCTATCAGTTGAACAGTTACAAAAGCTTTATACAATTTATATGGATAAATATAAAAGAGACCAAGCTGAGAAAGTTGCCTCATATTTAGCAGAAAGAGGTGCAGACCTTCCATATAAACTACAGCTACAAGATATTAAATCTACAATGTATAGAACAAATACTAAAGAAAAAGTTGAAAAGTTTATAGAAAAAACTATTGCTTCTAAAGATAGTGAAAAAATTCTTCAACTAGCAGAGCTTTTTAAAAAGAAGTATAGATATCAAGAAGCATTAAGATTATATAATGAGTATATAAAATTAGATGACAAAAATGCTGATGTTTACTATAGTTTATCAATAATCTATGATAAAGGTCATTATAGACAAAAACTAAATAAAGATAAAGAAAAATCTCAAGAGTACTTACAAAAAGCAGCTTCACTAAATCATATTGAGGCATCTGTAAAACTTCTTGAAAACTATGGAAGAAGTATAGATACTTTAGATAAATATTTAGAATTAAAAAACAGACTTATCTCTTCAAATGAAGGTACTTTAGTTTTAGCAAACTACTACAATAAAAAAAGATATAAAGAAAAAGCAAGGGAACTATTTGAAAAACTTGCTGAAGAAGAGAACCATGAAGCGATTTTAGAACTTGCTTTAAAAACTCCATCAAGGTACTACTTCTATCCAGAAGAGTATGTAAGTGCAAAAAAATGGCAAGAGTTTATTCTTTCAAGTACTAATACTAAGTTAAAAGATGCATTTATCAAAGAAGTGATAGAAAACTATACTTATAAAAAAGCATTCCCGGAAGTTATTAAAAAACTTGAGCAAGATATTTTAGAATCTGATAATATCTTAACGCTAAGAAAATATGCCAATAAGAATAGATACTCAAATATTGACTTAGCAATTAAAATGTATGAAAAAGCCTCAAATGCAGGAGATATCAAAAGTTCTCTTGAACTTGTAAGTCTTTATACAAATAAAAAAGTAAATAAATATGATAAAGCAGTAGAAGTTTTACAAACACTAATAGACAAAGGTGATAAAAAAGCTGCATATAAACTAGCTCATTTATATCTGTATCCACCTTACTCTTTAAACAAAAAACCTGAAGATAAAAAAGCTTTAGCTATTTATGAAGACTTAGCTAAAAAGAATGATTTAAAAGCTATTCAAGAGTTAGTTACTTATCATTTATGTTACTCTTGTAATAAAGACCCTAAAAGAGATAAAAAAACTGGTTTTTATTATATGAAAAAACTTTATGAGCTAAGAAAAAGTCCAAGGGATTATGCATCTATGGGATGGGCTTATGCTTATGGAGAAGGAGTTGAAGCAGACCTTAAAAAAGCAGAAGAATACTATCTTCAAGCAGCAGAAAAGGGATATACATCTGCATACTATAACTTAGCTTGGTTATATTATAGAAATGATGACAATAAAGATAAAAATATCATTAGAATTGACTATAAAAAAGCAAAAGAGTATTTAGAACTTGGAGCTAAACACTTTAATTATCCTAGTATAAATCTATTAGGAGTTTTCTATAAAGATGGGCTTGGTGTAAAGAAAGATATGAAGAAAGCCATAAGACTATTTGAAAAAGCAGCTTTATATGATAAATATGCAGCTAATCATCTTGCAAAATACTACAGAGATAAAAAAGATTATGAAAATGCAATTAAATATTTTGGCTATGCTAGAAATAAAGGTGATGCAGCAGCTCAAGTAGAACTTGGAGTACTTTATGAAAAAGGACTAGGAACTAAAAAAGATGTTAGAAAAGCATTAGGTTACTATAAAGATGCATATCAAAACTATAGAGATAAATCACAAAAAGATGTTGCAGCATATAATATAGGACTTATCTATCACTATGGAAAAGGTGACATAAAAAAAGACCTAAAAAAAGCTAAGTCTTGGTACTTAAAATCAAACCATGATAAAGCTAAAACTGAGTTTTATAAAATAGAAAAACCTAAGAAGAAGTAAACTTCTTCTTTAGGTATGACTTTGAATTAACATCAAAATCACTGATATAGATAAAATCGAAAGCAGTGTCTGCATAGTAATCGTTGCAGACATTAGCTTTAAATCTCCCCCAAGTTGCCTTGCTAAGATATAAGCTGACGAAGCAGTTGGCATAGAACCAAAAACTACAAGAACTAAAAGTGCAAGACCCGTTATACCTAAAGCTTGACCTATAAAATATATAGCTAAAGGATAAACAATAAGCTTAACAATAATTGCTAAAATCAACTCTAATTTTGCTTCTTTTATATGAGATAAATGAAGACCAACTCCAACTGATAAAAGTCCTAAAGGAAGTGCTGCTGAACTTAAAATACCAAGTGTTTTCTCTAATGGAGTAAAAAGAGTTATTCCAAAGAAGTTTAATAATCCACCAACAACACATCCCATAATAAGTGGGTTTTTTACAATTGAAAGCATAAATGACTTTACAGTTATTTTGTTGCTTGCTGCATAAATAGAGAAAATAGAGATACAAAAAATATTTATAAGTGGAATCATAAAAGTCATTAAAAGTGCAGCTAATACTAATCCACTATCTCCAAAAATAGCATCAACAAGAGCTAAAAAAACATAGGTATTAAATCTAATTGCACCTTGATAAATAGAAGTAAAAGCATCCCCTTTAAACTTCTTAACAAAACGGTTAAAAAGCATAAGAGCTAGGGTTAAAACAATCATTGTTAAAAAAGCTGAAAGAATAAAATTAAATCCATCAATCCCTTCTAAAGAAGCAGTTGAAAGTTTGTATATTAATAGTGCTGGGAAAAGTACATAGTAAGTAAATTTATCTGAACTTGCCCAAAACTCTTCATTTGGGAATTTAATTCTTTTAAAAAAGTATCCTAAAATAATAAGGAAAAAGATTGGTAATAAGGCTTCAATAATATTTTGCATAAGAGATTATACTCTTCTTTTGCTTTTATGCAAAAAGTTTAGAAAATATTATTTTTCAAGGGTTTATTATACCCTTGAAAGTTTGTCTAATTGTTGAATCATATTTTTGGCAGTATCTTCATTTAGAGGTTTATCATAACTTGTTAAAATCTCTCTTGCTAAAATATTTGCTCCTAAATGTTGGAACTGAATTCTCATAGCTTGAAGACCTTTTTGACCTCCACCACCAGAGTGAGTTGCTAATCCTACAACTTTCTCATTAAAAGCATCTCTCCAATCTTTTGTGCTTCTTGAAGTCCAAGCCATAGCGTTGTTTAATACAGGAGGCATAACTCCATTATATTCAGGTGCTACAACAATAAATGCTTTTAATCCTAAAATTTTATTAGCTAATTCTTTTACAGTTTCAGGAAGACCATTTTTTTCTTCTTCAACTGTACTATATAGTGGTAAGTTTAAATCTACTAAGTTGATAAGTTCTGCTTCTACATTTAACTCACCTGCAAGTTCTACTAATCTTTCACCTAATTTTAGGTTGTTATTTGCACTTGCAACTAGAATTCCTATCTTTGACATTTTAATCCTTCATAGTTAATATTACAATTTTTATGAAATTCTATAACTTTAATATTAGTATTTCTTTAAGGATTTTAAGTAAGTTTTTTTAGCAAAGAAGTATTTTACTTCTCTACTAAATCGTATAAGGCTTGAATCTCTTCAGTCCAGATAGTTTCATCAATAGTTTCTAAAACCATTGGAATATCATCCATTCTATCATCATTCATGATAAATTTAAAGGCATCCCAACCAATTTGTCCCATACCTAAAGAATGGTGTCTATCTACTCTACTTCCAAGTTCTGGTTTTGAGTCATTTAGGTGCATACCCATAAGATATTCTCGTCCTACAATATCATCAAACTCTTTCCAAGTTTTATCATAAGCTTCACGTGTTCTTATATCATAACCAGCAGTAAACATATGACAGGTATCAATACATACACCAATTCTTGATTTATCTTCAACTTTATCAATTAAATAAGCTAAATGCTCAAACTTATATCCAAGGTTACTTCCTTGACCTGCTGTGTTTTCAATTACAAGCTTTACATCATTTGTTGCATCAATCGCTTGATTAAGTGATAGTGCGATTCTATCTAGACACTCTTCTTCACTTATTTTTCGTAAGTGACTTCCTGGGTGAAAGTTCAATCTATCAAGTTTTAATATTTCACATCTTTCAATTTCATGTAAAAATCCATCTAAAGATTTTTGTCTTTTATCTTCTTCTGGATGTCCTAAATTGATTAAGTATGAGTCATGGGGTAAGATATGCTTTGCTTCAATACCTGTTTTCTCCATCTCTTCAAACCATTTGTCTAAAACCTTTGGTTCAAAATCTTTTGCTCTCCATTGTCTTTGATTTTTTACAAACAGTGCAAAAGCTTTACAACCTATTTCTCTAGCGTTGATTGGAGCATTATAAACTCCTCCACTAGCACTAACATGTGCTCCAACATATTTCATTTTGATTCCTTTTAACGTGTCTCATTTTTTTGGGATTGTACTATTAATCTTTTTTGATTTTTATTAAGATTGAGTTTTGTTTATCTCTATGAATAATATTTTTTTCATCTTTTTCAAATAGATTTTTAAAAAAACTTTTTTCATAAGAACTATGCAAAAATTCATTATTGAAGTTCTTGCTTTTTTGGCATTTGAAAGTATCTTTACAAATTTGGTTATCATAAATATCTAAGCGTAAAACAGTAACACCTGCTGAAAATACCTCAACTCTAGTAAAGTTTTGAAATTTAGAAATAAATCCTTTATCATAAAATTTTAATTTTGGTGTTTTTATAAGTATAGTGGCACTTGAAACAATTTTTGGCTGATTAAAAGAGCATCCTGTAAAAAATATTATGAAGAAAATAAGAAAAGATAACTTTTTAATTCCTAATCCTTTATTATAAAAGTTTCCACTATAATACAAAAAAAACTATAATTAATCAAAGGTTATCCTTGTTAGTACATATTTGTTGCGCAGTAGATTCACACTATTTTTTAGAAAGGCTACAAGAAGATTTTCCAGAGGAAAAACTTGTAGGCTTTTTTTATGACCCAAATATTCACCCATATAATGAATATAGACTTCGATATCTTGATGTTGAATACTCATGTAAAAAGCTAGGTATTGAACTTCTTGAAGGTCCATATAACTTAGAAGAGTGGCTAAAAAAAGTAAAAGGTTTAGAAAATGAACCTGAAAAAGGTGATAGATGCACGGTTTGTTATGATGATAGACTTGAAGTTAGTGCAAAAAAAGCTTTAGAGTTAGGGCATGATAAATTTACTACGTCACTACTTATCTCTCCTAAAAAATCTCAAGATAAACTAGAAAAAATTGGAGCTAAACTTACTGAAGAACTAAACTGTGAGTTTATTTTCAAAGATTACAGAAGTGGAAATGGAACACAAGTTCAAGGTGAAGTTGTAAAAGAGAATAGTTTATATAGACAAAACTATTGTGGCTGTTTATTTGGATTAACTCAACAAAGAGAACAACAAAAGAAAATTATGGATGAAATGTTCTCTCCTCTTTCTCACCAAATCCTTCCAGAATCAATCGAAAGTAGACTTGAACTTTATAAAAAAAGAGATGAAATGGAAGAACAAGGTATTCCATATCAAATCATCAAACAAAGATTTTTAAACTACAGACTTCTAAGTGGAAAAGTTAAAATTGATAAAAAAGTAGTACCTTCTTACTTTTTATGTTATTCAACGTTAAATAGAAAAAGAATGAATGGACGAATTGCTTACGAAAAAGATGAAATAGCTTATTTAAATAGAGATGAAGTAAAAGTTCTAAGTATTGATATGTTCAACTCTATTGGAAATAGTACATATAGAAATGTTCAAAAACTTATGTTCAATCCACCAACATTTGAATCAGAACTAAATATTAGAAATGCTATTACTCAAAACCCTTATGGGCTTTCTACTATTGTTGTAGTAGATGAAGTAATAGATGGAAAATATGAAATTGAAATTGATTCTGTTATTTATGAGGATGTAAAGGAAGTACTTATATGAAACTTCTAGTTTGCGCAATGGAAGCTTCATCAAATATTCATTTAAAAGAGTTAAAAAAACACCTACATGACGATGTAGAATTAAAAGGAGTTTTTGATAATTCTTTAGGAAACCCCTTATATGATTTAACATCACTTGCTATCATGGGTTTTACAGATGCAATAAAAAAACTTAGATTCTTTTTTCGCCTTCGTGATGAGCTAGTAGAACTAGCAAGTGAGTGCGATAAAGTTTTACTTATGGATAGCTCTGGATTTAATCTTCCATTGGCAAAAAAGTTAAAAGAAAGATATCCAAACAAAGAGATTATTTACTATATCTTACCTCAAGCTTGGGCTTGGAAGAAAAAAAGAGTTTTCAAACTACAAAAATTTTGTACTAGACTTTGTTCTATCATTCCTTTTGAGTCTCAAATGTACACTGAAAAAGAAAAAATAACTTATGTAGGTCACCCTTTACTTGATGAGATACATGAGTTCAAAGAAGAGCTAACAAATACAAACAAAATCATCTATATGCCAGGAAGTAGAAAAACAGAAATTGTAAACCATATGAACGTATATAGACAACTTGCTTCAAAAATAAAAGATAAAGAACACATTTTAATTATTCCAAAAAAATTTGATGAAGAGTTTATCAAAAAATATTATGGAGACATTTCACTATTTACTGTTTCAAATGACTCTCACAAAGAGTTAAGACAAGCAGAATTTGGTTTTATTTGTAGTGGAACAGCTACACTTGAAGCAGCACTTATTGGAACACCATTTGTGATGAGTTATGTTGCAAAAAAAGTTGACTACTTTTTAGGAAGACTATTTGTAAAACTTCCATATATAGGTTTAGCAAATATCTTTTTATACAAATCAGGAAAAGATGCTATTCATAAAGAGTTTTTCCAAGATGAAGTAACTTTTGAAAACCTTTATAATGAATATAAAAATATAAATAAAAATGATTTTTTAGAGACCTCTAAAGTACTAAGAGAATATTTGAAACATGGAAGTTCTAAAAATGTAGCTGACATAATTCAAAGCTAATATTTTTTTAGATAAAATGAATGATTTTTAAAAAACTTGAATTATAGGAATAAGAATGCTAGATATAAACGAAATACAAGAAATATTACCACACAGATATCCTTTTTTACTTGTAGACAGAATTACAGAGATGGAAAAAGGTAAAAGTATAGAAGGGTTTAAAAATATTTCTATTAGTGAGCCTGCATTTATGGGTCACTTTCCTGGACATCCAATCTACCCAGGAGTATTAATCTTAGAAGGTATGGCTCAAGCAGGTGGAGTACTTGCACTTAAGAGTAATGACCTTTCAAATGAAGAATTAAAAAATAAAGTAATCTACTTTATGAGTATTGACAAAGCAAAATTTAGAAGTCCTGTTAAACCAGGTGATCAATTAGTTTATAAAATTGATATTATTAAATTAAAAGGTACTTTAATTGTACTTGATGGAAAAGCTTACGTAGATGACAAGCTAGTTGCTCAAGCAGAATTAAAAGCAATGGTAGTTGATAAATAGTTGGGAATTTAAATGAATAATATTCACAAAACAGCAATAATTGAAGAAGGTGCACAACTAGGTGAAAATGTAACTATTGGTGCATATACAATTATTGGTAAAGACGTAAAGATTGGGGATGGCACAGTTGTTGATTCACATACACTTATTGAAGGTAAAACGACAATTGGTAAAAATAATCATATCTTTTCTCACGCTTCAATAGGAACAATTCCTCAAGATTTAAAGTTTGACGGGGAAGATGTAGAATTAATAATTGGGGATAACAATAAAATTAGAGAATACACTCTATTTAACCCAGGAACTGAAGGTGGTGGTTCAAAAACTGTAATTGGAAGTAATAACTTATTTATGGGTTATGTTCACGTTGCACATGATTGTATCATTGGAAGTAATTGTATTTTTGCTAACTGCGCAACTCTAGCTGGACACGTTGAGATTGACGATTTTGTTGTAGTTGGTGGAATGACTCCAATTCACCAGTTTTGTAAAGTAGGAACAGGCTCTATGATAGCTGGTGGTTCTGTTGTAACTCAAGATATTCCTCCTTATTGTTTAGCAGAAGGTAATAGAGCTAAACTAAAAGGTCTTAACCTTACAGGTCTTAGAAGAAGATTTGAAAATAAAGAAGATATCAACGAAATCAAAAAAGCATATAAAGCTTTATTTAGAAGTTCAAACGCGTTAAAAGACTCTGCAAAAGAGTTCTTAGAAGAATCAAACAATGAACATGCAAAAGTTATGTGTGACTTTGTTTTAAATACAACAAGAGGAATTCCTTTTGATAGAAAGACAGGAGAGTAATTAATGAGTAAAGAGATTATATGCGACTTTTGTGGTTCAAAAGATAGCGAAACAAATCCTGTAATAGCTGGAGACAACGCATTTATTTGTAAGGCTTGCGTAACAGCAGCTCATGAAATAATGACTGGAAATGCTCCTGCAAATGATGAAAATGATAACTACACTGAAGAAGTTTCAGTTGAAGAAGAAATCAAACTAAGAACTCCTGCTCAACTTAAAGAGATTTTAGATGATTATATCATTGGTCAAAACAGAGCTAAAAAAGTTTTATCTGTTGCAGTTTATAACCACTATAAAAGAATCTTTAGAAAAGATGAAATTGGTGATGATACAGAAATCAACAAATCAAATGTTTTATTAATAGGACCTACTGGTTCTGGTAAAACTTTACTTGCACAAACAATTGCAAAATATCTAGATGTACCTTTAGCAATTGCTGATGCTACTTCACTTACAGAAGCTGGTTATGTTGGTGATGATGTTGAAAATGTAATCACAAGACTTTTACAATCTGCAAATGGAGATGTAAAAAAAGCTGAAACTGGAATTATCTTTATTGATGAAGTTGATAAAGTAGCAAGAATGAGTGAAAATAGATCAATCACAAGAGATGTATCTGGTGAAGGTGTTCAACAAGCTTTATTAAAAATCGTAGAAGGTTCAGTTGTAAATGTTCCGCCAAAAGGTGGAAGAAAACACCCTGGTCAAGATGCAGTTCAAGTTGATACTACAAATATCCTTTTCATTTGTGGTGGAGCTTTTGACGGTCTTGAAGAGATTGTAAAGAAAAAACAAGGTGCAAATGTACTTGGCTTTAACCAAAAGAAAAGTGGAAATAAAGAAGAGAAAGATTTAATCTCAAATGTAGAAGCTCATGATTTAGTAAAATATGGTCTTATTCCAGAATTAATCGGAAGACTTCACATGATTGCAACTTTAAATGAAATCTCTGAAGATGATATGGTTCATATCTTAACTGAGCCAAAAAATGCACTTATCAAACAATATATCAAACTATTTGAACTTGACAATGTTAAGTTAGAGTTTGAAAAAGCTGCTTTAAAAGAAGTTGCTAAACTTGCTATTGAAAGAAAAACAGGAGCAAGAGGACTTAGATCAATTTTAGAAGATATCATGCTTGATATCATGTATGATTTACCTGAGTACGAAAATAAAACAGTTACTATAACTAAAGATGTAGTAACAAGTAAAAAAGAACCAAAAATAGCTTAAGAAAGAAGGAAGAGTATGTTATTAGATAAACTAATAGGTCTGTTTTCAAGTGACATGGCAATTGACCTTGGTACTGCCAATACAATTGTTTCTGTAAAAGGAAAAGGTATCATTATCAATGAGCCTTCAGTTGTTGCAGTACAAAACGATAGATTCGGAAAAGATAAGATTCTTGCAGTTGGTCAAGAAGCTAAACAAATGATTGGTAAAACACCATTAAATATTCAAGCGGTTAGACCGATGAAAGATGGTGTTATTGCTGATTTTGAAATGACTGAAAGAATGATTAGATATTTCATTGAAAAAGCTCACGCTAGAAAATCATTTATCAGACCAAGAATCATTATTTGTATTCCATATGGAATTACACAAGTTGAGAGAAAAGCGGTAAAAGAATCAGCATTAAGTGCTGGAGCAAGAGAAGTATTTCTAGTGGAAGAGCCAATGGCAGCTGCAATTGGTGCTGGTATTCCAGTTTCTGACCCATCTGGATATGTAGTTGTTGATATCGGTGGTGGTACTACTGAGATTGGTGTAACATCTTTAGGTGGATTAGTACTTTCTAAATCAATTAAAGTAGCTGGTGATAAATTTGATAAATCAATTATTGATTATGTTAGACAAAACTACAACCTTTATATTGGTGAAAGAACTGCTGAAAATATCAAAATTGAGATTGGTACAGCTATTAAACTTGATAGCGAACTAAAAATCAAAGTAAAAGGTAGAGATAACTCAGGTCTTTTATCTACTATTGAATTAGGTAGTGAAGGTGTACGCACTGCTATAAAAGAACCTCTAAGAGAAATCGTATCTGCTGTAAGATCTGTATTGGAGGACATGCCACCTGATTTAGCTGGTGACGTTGTTGATAACGGTGTTATTTTAACAGGTGGTGGAGCACTAATTAGAGGTTTAGATAAATATCTAGCTGATATTATTAAACTTCCAGTAAAAGTTGCGGAAGAGCCATTATTAGCTGTTGCTTATGGTACAAGCAATGTATTAGATCAGGCTGCATTATTAAAACTAATAACTAATGAATAAATTTCTATTCTTTCTTCTTTTTATAGCAGTTAGCTTAGGTTATATCTTCGAGATAGACCAGCTAATTGCTAGAAATTTTAATCCTCTTACAACACTTAAAAAAGTGTACGTAAATAATGCTGTAAAACTACAAAGTAATATTGAAAAATATTTTAATCAAGCAGCTACAATAGCTAAACTGCAAGAGGAAAATGCAACACTAAAAAACTACAAAGAGTTGTACCTAGCTTCAAATAATGAACTACATTCAGTATTAGAATCAATTGATACAACAAAAAATACAAGAGATGATATTAAATTTACTAAAGTTTTATCTTATGTAAAATTTGATGATTTTACAAAGGTTTGGATTGACTATAAAAAAGAAGATGACTCTATCTTAGGTGTTATCTCAAATGGCTATGCAGCTGGAATTGTAGTAAATCAAGATGGAAGGTCTAAAGCTTTATTAAATGGTAATGATAAATGTAACTACTCTATTTTTGTAGGAGAAACAAAAGCTCCTGGGATTATTCATAAATCAAAAAATAGACATAACCTTGTAGCAAAATATATTCCTATTTGGTATAAAATTAGAGTTGGAGATGAAGTTGTAACTTCTGGTATGGATAATATTTTCTTTGAAGGTTTAAAAGTAGGAAAAGTTGTTGGTATCAAAAAAATGCAAGATATGCAAGAAGTTCAAATAGAACCTTATGCAAAAGTTCTAACACAAAAATATTTCTTTGTTTATAAGAAAAAACAACTAGAAATACAAAGCCAAGAAGAAAGTAAAAAAGTAGAAGAGAAAGCTTCTAATAAGAAGCCATAATCGAATCTATCTTATCTATTATCACTAATGATTATATAATATAAAATTGCGGTTTTTGTTTATCCATGTAGGAGAAAAATCAAAGATTCGTTTGAAGTTCCTATTAAAGTGAGACTGGTCATTAAATCCAGACTCAATTGATGCCTCAATTATACTGTACCCTTTCTCAATTAGCTTTCTTGCATTTTCAACTTTTTTATTTATTATATATTGATGAGGAGTTAATCCAATCTCTTCTTTAAATATTCGTATAAAATGATATTTACTCAATCCTATATTAGTTGATAGTTCATCTAAACTTGGGGAGTTGTATAAAGTATCGTTTATCAATTCTATACTTTTAGAAATAACTATATTATTGTTGAAATGACTATCTAACTGTTTTCCAACTACTGTATAATTTTTAATTAAATAAGACAAGGCATCGATACAGTATGTTTCTAATTCAATATAATCTTTTTTATATATTACAGATTCAAAGACATCTCTTAATTTTGAATATAAAAGTAAATCATTAATAATATGCTTTTCAAATATAGGCTCCTTCTTCTCATAAAAAATCTCAAAATAAATTTCACTCATCAATTCAACAGAAGGATAAAAATAATGGTTAAACCAATTTTGTGATATACCTCCATGAAGTTCATATGGATTGTTTATTCTTGTAGAGTTTGCATAGAAGTCAAATGTATTATTCTTATTTCTAGATTTATATAAACCTTGATGTGTAATACCTATAGAATAAGTATCATGGAAATGCATACTAAAATTTTTATTAGATTCTTTTACATTAGTGAAAAGAATATTATTTAATAGTTTGTTCATTTTACTATTATACTCGAAAGAGAGGAAATGACTATATAATAAACTTGCTAAAAACTACTCTTTTTAATAAAATATTTAACAAGTAAAATAGAAAGCTTCTAATAAGAAGCCATAATCGAATCTACT
>AZIE01024954.1_pt1 | contig 15998 bp, 16 predicted proteins | sample 359081 | NCBI WGS metagenome assembly AZIE01 (sample SAMN02429713, study PRJNA222661) | marine sediment metagenome | biome: Sediment sample; isolation source: sample MGS-MCh from oil contaminated site at the lagoon of Mar Chica... | place: Morocco: Mar Chica | collected 2012-07-20 | depth 32 m m | reverse complement strand
TGCCATCCACTTCGTCAAGATTCGTGGACGAGTTGTTATCTAATCCAATGCGGGGCTTCGGCCCCGCTGCTATAGAGGAATAAAACATGGCGACTACAAGACTTGCCACTTACACTCCAAAAGACGTTACTGTCGTTATCACTCAAGAATCCACTGGCATGTCACACATCGTCGGCGGGTACAGTGAAGACGCAATCGTTACAGTTGATCGTATGGTTGATGCTTATGCCCTGTACACTGGAGCAGATGACAGCAACACTCGTATTCGCAACGCGAATTCGTCAGGTACGATTACCCTAAGCGTACAACAATCCTCTGCCTCGAACGATGTTCTTAACGGACTATTCGACGGTGGTGGCATCTTCACTATCACAGTGAAGGACAACAGCGGTCGTTCTAACTACTTCTCTGACGAGGCGTATGTTGGTGTCGTACCTAGCTCTGCATTCAGCAACTCGATGAACACACGTGAGTGGGTCATCCATGCGCCTAAAATGCAATCGATCATCGGTGGTAACTCAATCCTATCGGCTGAGGATGCTGCTGCTCTCGAACAACTGGAAGTCGCTATCGACTCTCGTTGGTTGCTGTAAATCACCGCTGGAAGCTGTAACACAAAGGGGAGCGTAAGCTTCCCTTTTTTTCTATTCGTGGAGGCACTAATGGCCCTTTTGACATACTCACCAAGCAACGTTCTGGTATCAGTTGCTGGCCTCCATACTGTACAGGGATATGCAGATGGAACTTTCGTACGGATTTACAAGGAGTCCAAGCCCTTCGAAATGAAGCGGGCTATGGATGGTAGCGTAGAACGACTCTTCAACAAGGACGAAGGTTATAAGGTTGAACTGACGCTCGCACAAACCAGCACTACGAACAACGTATTGAGCGCAATCCACAACGTGGATATCGTGACCAAGGCTGGCAAATTCCCATTGGTTGTGAAAGACACCACTGGACAAACATCCTTCTTTGCAGGCACAGCCTGGATCGAAAACATTCCTGAGGTTATCTTCTCAGGAGGAATGGAGACTCGCACCTGGGTCTTTGGTTGCACACAAGCTGGATTGCTTATTGGTGGTAACGGTGACATTAGCACTATCGAGGACGCACTCCTTGTCGGTAGCAGCTTCCTACCAGTATTGGCTGAGTTCGGCATCTTCGGGAATTAAATATGACTACCTCGGTATTGACATATTCGCCTTCTGATGTTAAGATTATCATCTCAGGCTTCACTCTCAGTGGACTGAACAGCATCGTAGTCCGTTGGAACACCGCTCCCTTCAAACCTGTGAAGGGCATCCGTGGTGTCAACACTCGCGTAGCGAACAAAGATCGCAGCGCCGTTATTACCATTGAAATGCTCCAGACTTCCCCAACCAACGAGCTTCTGTTCGAAATCATTCGACAGGACGCTGCGACGTATGGTGGCAGGCTGAATCTGGCAGTAGTCGACCACACTGGTCAGACAATGGTGCAATCATCATCTGCATACCTCTCCGAATACCCTGAGCTTATCTACGGCATGGACTTCAACTCCCGCCGCTGGGTCTTCAACATCCAAGACGTTATTGGTGGCGTTGTTGCTGGTTCTCGTAACTCAGCTGACAACCTGCTCGATGCACTTGGTGCTCGCGTTGACAATGCTCTCGGAAACATCAGAGACGGTATCTCAAGCATCTTCTAAGGAGACAACATGATCGGTCAAAAGACAGTAGAAATCAAAGGCACTGAGTACATGATCACTCACATGCCTACAACACGTGGAGTTAAAGCGCTCAAGTCCATCCTCAAGTTGGTTGGCCCTGCGTTCTCTTCTCTGCAAGCTGGTGGTATCCCAGCAGCCATTGAAGCCCTGTTCGACAACATGGACAGCGTAGATGTGGAAGAGCTAATCAAAGGCCTTGTATCCACAGTGAACAAAGGCAACATGCAAGTGAACTACGACATTGAGTTCGCTGGCGAATACGACCGTCTGTTCCTTCTGGTGCAAGAAGTCGTGGAGTTCAACTTCGGATCGGTTTTTACTCTACTCGGTTCCGACGAACAATAAACCAAGAAGTACAACAGTCTGAACCGCCTCCTGCAAACCCTCGGATCACCCGCATTCAAGATACCTTCTCGGTGGACTTCGATGTCTTCACGGTGCTGACCAGTGAACTCAGACTAGCAACCCTAGTTGAACTTCAATCTGTGTACAACACCGAAGACCTCCATGACTTCCTTGAGATTATTGAGGTGGATAGAGAGTTGAAGGAGATTGCCCGTATTCAAGCAAAACAACAGGAAGCCGCTGAAGCGTAGAGGTAGTAATGGCCGAAGAGAAAGTAATTGCTAAACTGATCGGCAAACTGGTATTCCAGGCCGACAACCGCCCGCTCATGGCTTTCGAGAAACGTCTTGATGCGGTCAACAACAAAATGCGTTCTGTAGTGACGCTCGCTAACAAGCGGATCACATTGAAGATCGGCATTGACATGCGAAGCTTCACACAGAAGCTAAAGATCGCTGAGAAGGCTAAGATTCGATTGACCAATGTGGGTGTGGACAGTTCTGCACTCGGTCTACTAGAACAGAAAATCTCCCAAGTGCTTTCTGGCACCAAGATTAGCATCAAGAATATCAAGCTGCCCTTGGCTGATATGAAAGCTCAAAAGAACTTGATGCGTAGCTTCCTCGAATCAACCACAATTGATCTTCCTGTTGACGTGAAACTTCGTCAGGCTGAGAAGACCATCCGTGCTTGGAAGCGAAACACAGAACAGAAATTCAAGCTCATGCTTGAAGCCGATATCTCTCGTGCCAAGTTTCTTCGCAACGTCAAGCAATCATTGCAGTACGTCACTGGCAAGGTCGGCACTATCAGACTTGGTGAGCCTAAGATCAAGCTCACAGTAGACAAGCCTGCCCTCCGCATTGAGATCCAACAGGTGCTGAAACAGATCGAGCGTGAAGCTAAGATTCGTATCGACCTCAGAGGCTCTGTAGGCGGCTCAGGAGGCGCTGGAGGCTACCAAGGGCAACGTAGGTATAGCCGAACAGATCATTACGCAGGAGCAGGCCTTGCAGGGGCTACAATGGGCGCTGGCCGTGGGTTCATCCCAGGTCTAGGTGCTGGCTTCGCTGCAATGCAACTGAACCGTATCAACCAAGAGCTTCAAGCCCAAGAGCTGGCAATGCGAGCTGTTATGGGTGGTGTGGTTGGACCGGAAGGTGATGCTGTTGGTGCTGGTAAAGAACAACAACAGTGGTTCCGTAACGTAGCTGACAACTTGGGTCTGGATGTTCGTCAGACTCAGCCTGCTTACACAAAGATGCTTGCATCTGGTACAACAACTGGCTTTGACGTAAAAGAAGTTCAAAACATCTTCACTGGTATTTCGGCCTATGGTCGAACAATGGGTCTTGATGGCGAAGCCATGAAAGGAACCATGCGTGCCGTTGAACAGATGATGAACAAAGGCCAGATTATGTCGGAAGAATTGAAAGGCCAGTTGGCTGAACGTGCTCCCGGTGTAATCTCTGCTATGGCCGAAGCTGCTGGCTTCACTGGTGAAGGTGCTGCTCAGAAGCTCTTCAAGGCTATGGAAAACGGCGACGTGATGGCTAAGGACGTACTTGGCAAGTTCTCTGAAATCTTGCTCGAACGTTCACAACAAGGTGGTGCTCTCGCACAAGCGATGGAGTCGACCGCCGCACAACAAGCTAGATTCAACAACGCTTTCCTTGACTCGGTTAAAGCCTTCTCCGAAGGTGGTTTCGATGCTGGTGTGGCAGGTTTCTTCAAGAACATGTCCGATGCTATGGAACGAGCTGAGCCGTTAACACGTGCTCTAGGTGGTGCATTTGAAATCCTGATGCGTCCTATCGATGCATTGGTAGTTCTGGTTGGTGACTTGGGTGAAGCCTTCCCTGCTCTCTCTGATGCCCTTGGCATTGCTGAGAAGAACATGGCTGCACTTGGTATCGCTGCCATTGTAAACCTGACGCCGCTGGGACGTATCTTCACTGCAATCAGTGTTGGCATCCTGGCTCTCGAAGACTTCATCACGTACTTGAAGGGTGGCGAAAGCCAGTTCGGAAAGTTCATGGCAAGTCTCTCGGATGAGAATAGAGCTAAGCTGGAAGGTCTTGGTGCAAGCTTCATGGGCCTTGCATCCGATGCTGCTGCACTTGGTGAAGCTGTTGGTGGATTGCTGACTAAGTTGGCTACAGCCTTCGGTAGTGAATCAGAGGGAGCCTTTGGTGGCTTCTTGAGTCTGGTTGACAACATCATCGGTCGACTCCGCACAATGATTCAGCTGCTGACTAAGTTGGCTGAGCTGGACCTTAAAGGCGCTGCTGCAATCGCTGGTAAGGTTGTTCAAGACAATATGAATGCTGCCGGTAGCCTTGTAATGAACGCAGTTGACTCTGTGCTTCCTGGCAACCCAATGCAGAGCCTAAACAACCGTATGGGCGAGCTGTCGAAGCCTACCAACAGTCCAGAACAAACTGTGAAAGAGCGCACTGACACTGAGGCACGTTACACGCCTAGAGTGCCGCTGACTCAGCCACAGGTAACCCTTGGACCTATCAGCATGCCAATCTCTGGAGTTACTGACCCACAAGCTGTTGGCGTAGAAGTTGAACGTAAACTCAACAGCCTGATCCGCCAGAGTATGGTTGGTCTAGGAGAGGCAGAATGACAGTAGCAATTAAACGTGAAAACGGTGACATGATCTGGATGGATGCTGTAGTTAACTTTGGACGTAGGTTCTCTGGTAGCGTTACGCGGCATCCTGTTGAGACTGGTGCAGTCATTACTGACCACACTATCATCGACAACGAGGTCATCAACATCAGCGGTGTAATCTCTGATGCTGACTTCAACATCAACAGACCTGTTATCTCAGAACAAGATGCATCGTCCTACAGCATCACCCGTAAGCAGTTCGTGAACAACACGCCTGTGAACGGGCAGGACACTGGAGCTGAGCTGTACGATAACGTGAAGATCACGAACACGTCAACTTGGACCAAGTATCTGCCAGACAGTATTGGGCAGTTCGTGGACTCTGGTGTACCTGAGGTAGATATTACCTACGCTGAGAAAGTTCGACTGGCGTCAGACATCCAGAATCAAATGATCGGGATGTTCAATGATGCTGAAATGTTCTCTGTAGTGGAGTTCGACGGTAGCCGGGTTAAAGACATTCACGACAACTGTGTAATGGTTAGCCTGAACTTCGAAGAAGACCCTGAGAGCGGTGACGCCATCTGGCCTGTCATCACTATCGAACGAGTGAAGTTCGCAGAGAGCATTGCAGTCCAAGTCAAGAAGAAAGTATCTCCTGACGTGGCTAATGCCAGTGCAACCAGAACGAACAAGGGCGCTCAATCAACATCACCTAAATCCTCTGCGGAGGACTTGGGTATTAAACGAGAACAAGAGAACGTTCGTCGTTCATCACAGGCCATTAAAGGTCAAGCACAAGCGGAGGCACGATGACTTACACAGTAACGCAGCTTCCGCTGTATGAAGACCCACACTACCGTTATTCGATCAACCTTGAAGGACAGCAGCGCGCTCTTACCTTCTACTGGAATAGTCGGACGGAAACATGGCACTTGGATTGGAAGAACGGGGATGGGACCACGGTTATCCTTGGCCTGCCTCTAGTTCCTCAGCATCCTCTGCTCGGTGACTACCAGCTGGGAGAATACGGTATCACAGGATACCTGCTCCTTCTTCCAAACAGTGACCGCCGAGAGGATGTGATCCACGATATCACGACAGTCCCTCAGTTCTATGAACTTTTCTACATCCATGACGCTGAGGAATAAACATGATTCAGGCACGCAGAATCTATGAGCTAGAGATTGGAGACTACCAGTCTGGTGAAGGTCTTTTGATCAACAATCTGAAGGTCGCCTTTGACGTATCGAAGTCGTCAGATAATACGAAGAAAGCGAACTCCGCTGTCGTTGAGGTAACCAATCTGTCTTTTGAAAGTCTGCAAATGCTGGAGTCAGATTACCTCGCTGTTAAGTTCTCGATTGGCTGGGAGGGTCAAGGCCTTACCCAGCTTCTTTCGGGAAACGTAGTCGAGACTATCACTGTAAAGAATGGTCCTGACATTGTAACCCAATTCATTCTCGGTGAAGGCTACACTTCGCTGAACCACATGAAGATCAACGTGCTGGTCGCCCCAGGCAAAACCTACTTCGATGTTATCGAGGCTATTCGTGAGAAAATGCCGGGTGTTGCTCGCGGTGCTTACGTTGGCACAAACCTGAACAACAAAGTGATCCACGGCTACCCATTGAACGGAGTGCCGAAAGACCTCCTATCTAAGCTGTGTCACGACTTAAAGCTTGAGTACCGGGTCGACAATGGAACACTTTCCATTAGTGAACAGAACGGACTGACAAGCAAAGACACTTCATTGGCACCACTTATCTCCGCTGGCACTGGACTGATCGACATTCCATTCCAGACTTCCGGTGAAGGAAGAAAGATGCCGAAGGATAAAACTCGCAAGACAGGTATTCAATTCAAAGCACTGTGTGACCCGAACATTATCCCAGGCTCCTTGGTCAAGCTTCAATCGAAGTACGTCAACGGATTCTATCGTGTGAACGATGCCCGGTACTACGGTGACACACACGCTATTGACTGGTACGTCGAGTGCTTCTGTTCTGCAACAGACGAGGTAGAACTAGCATGAAAGAAGTCTCCCTAGAAGACCTTAGCAAAACAGCCTCAGCTAGAGAGACGGCTCGCATGTGGATCGCTATCCCATGCATCATCACTAGCGTCCCTGAGAGCTTGCAAGACTTGCGGATCGATGTTCAACCTTGCATCCACAAGCTATATCCAGATGGACTGCCAGAAGAGCATTCGCAGATTCTAGGCATTCCGGTTATTTTCCCATGCAGCAAGACATCAATGCTGAGTTTCCCGCTTAATGTTGGCGACACAGTGCTCTGTGTATTCAGCCAGCGCGGTATTGATAACTTCAAGAACGGCACAGGGGCACCAACTGCTCCTTCTGACTTTCGGAAGTTTGATGAAAGGGACGCTATGGCTATCCCAGGCCTTACCCCTTTCAGTCAGTCACTTAACAACCCAAGCAAGCGCAGCTGGGCACACAGCACACTAGACGCTGTATTGGCACACAACATTGGCACTGGTCAGGAAGTTGAAGTACGGATGAAGCCAAATGGCGACATCATCATCAACACAAACCAGAATACGATTGTGAATTGCAACGTAGCCACAGTCAACGCTACCCAGGTGAATGTATACGCCTCTCAGATGACCGTCGACGTTTCTCAAACAACGTGGAACGGAAACATCACGCAGTCCGGTACATACACATTGGATGGCATCGTAATGAATACTCACATCCACGGTGGTGTGCAGAGTGGCCCAAGCAAGACCGCTGGCCCTGAATAATCGAGGTGATCATGGATTTACTACTGGACCCTGTTACCCATGACATCGTGTATGTCAACGGTAAGACTCTGGTCACGCAGTCTAAAGCAGACATCGTGGCACAGAGATTGAAAATCAAGCTGAACACTTTCCTTGGTGAGTGGTTCCTAGACCTCGAAGTTGGTATTCCTTACTTCCAGCAGATTCTGAACAAACTACGGAACAAGTCTTCGGTCGACACCATCTTCCAAGAGGCGATCCTTGAAGATAAGGATGTGGTTGAAATGATCAGTTACGAGAGTGACATTAACCCTGCCACACGGACTTTCACCCTGAACTTTGCTGTTCGCGTAGCTGACAACCAAATCGTTCCCATCAATTTCGAACTTCTCGTAGGAGTGTAACATGGCAGGACTAACTCGCCTTGGACTGGAGATTAAGCGTCTCCCTGAAATCCTTGCTGATAGACAAGCAAGAGCAAGAAACATCTTCGCTGATATTACGCCTGCCGGAGAAGAGGTGGACGTAAGCCCTGACTCTGCACTGGGACGAATGATCGGCCTTGTTTCCCCAGCCGAGGCTGACCTATGGGAAGCAATGCAGCAAATTTACGATAGCTTCAACCCGAACGCAGCCTCTGGTTACGCTCTGGACAACTTGGTAGCCCTGTCTGGTATTGTTCGCTTCCCAGCGACCCGTACAACGGCTCAGGTGCTCTTCCAAGGGGCAGTCAATACCCTGATCCCAACTTCGGTTAAAGTATCGTCACGCAGCACCAAGCACATCTTCTCGCTGGCTAACACAATCAGCCTGACACCACAGAACGCTAGTGGCATCGCAGTAGACATTCTGCTGCCGCAAGACAGCACACTATACCGTGTAAGCTACACCACAGACAACTTGAACTACATCGACCTTGAGATTACCTCAGGAGTTGGTGCTACGAAAGCTAGCATCTTGGTTGCACTTCGTGACCGCATCAATTCTCTCGCTGGAACACTGTTCACTGCCACAATCGTGAACAACCTGCTGAGCATTCAACGGAATGACCCATTCCAGCTGGCAACGTTTACCACAAGTTCGAACGTGCAGATCACCAAGGTAAGTAAACTGGGTGTTGTACGTGATGACGAGATTGGTCCTTACTTCCAGCCTGCCGGATCGATTGAAACTATCTCGGTGCCTATTGCTGGTCTGGACTCGGTAGTCAACCCGCTGGATGCAACATCTGGTCGTCTACAAGAGACTGACGAAGAGCTACGTGAACGTTTCCGTAACAGCAAGTTCTTCCAGGCACGTAACATCCTTGAAGCCCTTATCGATGCTCTACGCAGCGTGCAAGGAGTTGAGGACGTTGCAATCTACGAGAATGACACTGACGATCCCAACGAGATTCTAGGTATCCCACCACATAGCTTCAAGCCAATCATCTTGGGTGGTCTGAACACTTCTGTTGCAGAGTCCATTTGGCAGAACAAGCCAACTGGTATTGGTTCTGTTGGTGACACTACGGTGACCATCTTCGATAGCCAAGACCTTCCACATCAGATCAGCTTCAAGCGTCCTGTCGAAGTTCCAATCTGGATCAGCATTGAACTCCAAGACTTGGGCACTCTGGCCGGTGATGCTGGTACACAGATCAAGCAGCGGATCATGGATCACGTCAAGGAAGCATACTTGATTGGTGACGAAGTGATTTACTCCCGTCTGTACACACCAGTGAACCAGATTCCAGGCCACGCCGTGAACAGTCTGACGATGGGTACAACAGCTAATCCGACGGGTACAAGCAATATTACCATCGATTATGATGAAGTTGCTACATTTTCGCTTGACAGAATCAACATTACTGTACTATAATTGGAGGGAGTATGGCTCTTAACCAATTCAACGTAGACAATTATCTGGCTACTGCCGTTACGCGAGTGACCCAGCAGTTCCGTGGTAAGGCTACGTTCGAACGCTATCTAAAGTTGCTGCTCTCTGGTTTCGACGAGATTCAAGAGGCAGCACGACAACTACAGACAGAGCGCAGCATCGATACAGCCATTGGTGTCCAGTTGGACATCCTTGGTGATATTGTTGGTCGGAGCCGTCAAACTGTTACTGCTGAGCTGTTTGAATACTTCGGTTTCAACGGCCACCCTCAAGCCGATACATTCGGTAGCTTGAATGACTTCTCTGTTGGTTCCACTTGGTACTCACTAGGTGGTTCCATCGGACGTGCTCGTCAGCCAAGTGATGAAGAGTATCGCCTGATCCTTAAAGCGAAGATTCTAAAGAACAGAACACTGTCGCGTCCAGAGGACGTTATTGAAGCTTACCGCTTCCTGTTCGGAACTTCTGCTGTCTATCTCGAAGAGTATGGACCCGCCGCTGTTCGTATTGGTATTGGCAAGATTCTAAGTTCTGTTGAACGTGGTCTGCTATTCGACCTTACTGGTGTTGGTCCGCTGCTCCCTAAAACGATTGGCGTTAACTACTCCTATACTGAATACAACGCTTCTCGCTTATTCGCTACAGAAGGTTACCCAATGGCCCAAGGCACCGGGGATCTAAACATCCCTGACTCTGGCGGAATGCTGAGTAACCTAATCACATAATTCATGAGGAATATATGGTCGATCTAGTCAAGACGAGTATGGCTCACCTGTGGGCTAACCAAGGGGATATCGTCTCCCCAACTGACGAAAAAATTGAAGAAGGTTGGGGTATCGAACCTGTTCCTCGCCAATGGTGGAACTGGATGCAGAACCGCGTTGACAACAACGTAGCCTATCTGCTTCAAAAGGGTATCCCTGAGTGGGACGCTACAACTGAATACATCGTTAACCGCAGTTACGTGCAGCGACAGGACGTAGTATTCAAGTGCATTCAAACCAACACTGGTAAAGATCCACTCTCAAACCCTGAGTCATGGATTAAAGCATTTGCTAGTGCATCTGCTGCACTGGAAGCGATTGGTGCCCTGACTCCACAGGAAAACACATTCCCTTACTTCACCGGAACAAACATTGCGGCACTGACTGCTTTGACTCCGTTGGCTCGGACATTCCTGGCTAACTCCACAGCAGCTCAGATGCGTGCAACTATTTCTGCCCAGCAGGAAAGCAATATCTTGAGCGCCCTGGCTAACGTAGCCTCGGGTATCAACGCACTGCCGTACTTCACTGGTCAAGCGCAAGCTAACACTACAATCCTTACGGCCTTTGCAAGATCACTGCTCGATGATGACACAGCCCCTACCGCAAGAACAACCCTCGGTCTTGGATCGATTGCAACACAAGACTCTACATCAGTCTCTATTACTGGTGGTAACATTTCAGGTATTAATCCAATTGCTGTCGCTTCTGGCGGTACTGGTTCTTCTACTGTAGTAGGTGCCAGAACTAACCTTGGCCTCGGTAATGCGGCAACCAGAGACGTTACAACTGGGGCAAGTGACGGCACAGTCGGTCGTGTAATGTTGACCGGGTACGGTGGTCTTGGAACAACTGGTATTGCAATCCCTAACGCTGCTGATCTGGACACTTACACTCTTGCAGGGTTCTATGGTCAAACAAGCAACGCTTATGCAACAACTGGTTCGAACTACCCTGTACCTTTGGCTGGTAGCCTTCTAGTTGAAGCGGCTGGTGGAAGCATCACCACTCAAACTTACACTGTCTACAGCAGCGGAGAGAAGTATCAGCGTACTCGTTATGCAGCTACTTGGTATCCGTGGCGGAAAGTGTTCGACAGTGGGAACGTTTCTACATTCATCCAGACTCTTCTGACTGCGGCTGATGCTGCTGCAACACGTGCAGCCATTGGGGCAAACGACGCTTCTAACCTGACTACTGGTACAGTGCCAATCGCACGTGGTGGTACTGGTGCTACAGCGAAGACTGGTTCAGGTCGTAACGTACTCGATACCTCTCCTGAGTTCCTTGGTACTCCAACTGCACCAACTGCTCCGTCTGGAACTAAGACCCAGCAGATTGCAACTACAGCTTTCGTAATTGACAACGCTTCGGCTAACCCAATCGGAACTGTGATTCAGTCTGCTAGTGCAAGCGTGCCATCAGGCTACTTGAAGTGCAACGGGGCGAACGTGTCTCGTACTACTTACTCAGCTTTGTTCAATCAGATCGGTACTCGCTTCGGTGCTGGTGACGGTAGTACCACATTTACCTTGCCTGATCTACGTGGTGAGTTCATCCGTGGTTGGGACGATGGTCGTGGTGTAGACTCAGGCCGTACTCTCGGCAGCTGGCAGGGTGGTCAGAACCAAGCTCACGCCCACAGCACTTCAACAAGCTATGCCGGTAACCACACTCACACGGGTATTGCACAGGTAGCTGGTAACCACAACCACAGTATTGCTTCGAACAGAGACGATAGCTCTGGTAATAACTGGGTGGAAGACGCGGCTGGTACACGGGAAGCTCGTTCAATGTATACCGGCTATGCCGGTAACCACACCCACACCTTGGATATCAACGCTAACGGAAACCACAACCACGTTGTGACTGTTAATGTTGAGGGTGGCGAAGCACGTCCACGCAACATTGCCTTGATGTACTGCATCAAGTTCTGATATCAGGGGCTACGGCCCCTTTCTTCTTTAAGGAGAGGATATGCCTAACATTACAAAAGCTGGCCTGAATATGTCGGTTGTTTGGGCTGCTCAGGGTACTAAAACTGCTCCTGAACCAGACAAGATCAATCAAGGCTGGGTAGTGGAACTTCCGCCATACCAGACAGCAAACTTCATTGAAAACAGACAAGACCTGTTCAACGCTCACGTAAACCAATATGGTATCGTGGCATGGGACAACCTTACTGAGTACCAAGGTGGTAAGAGCCACGTTCAAGGCAGTAACGGTGTTGTCTACAAATGCATTAGCACTCACACTGGGGCTGATCCAACAAACCCTCTTAACGCTAACCGTTGGAAGATCGCTTTTGAAGAGTATGGTAACGTAGCCATCCTTCAAGCTGAGGTCAATGTGTTCCGTACCCAGTACGGCACCTTGGCTAACCTAACCAACAAACAAGCTGCCCGCCTCAACTTGGAAGTGTACTCACGTCAGGAAACTGATAACAAGTACGCACTAAAGGCTGGTGACAGTAACGTCGCGTTCAACGTTGCCTACGCTTCTGCAAACAACCATGCTGTGCCACTAGGTCAGCTGAACTCATTGCTTGCTGGTGCCACAACAGAGAACGGCGGTGTTGCTCGATTCGCTACAGCCACAGAGGTTAAACAAGGTACTCTGACAAACGCTATGGTGTCTCCTGACACTGGCCGTCAAGCTTACCTGATGCAGTCGAACAACCTATCTGATCTCCAAAGTGCTGCAACGGCACGTAACAACTTGGGTCTAGCATCTACTGCCATTACCCCTGCATCTACCTTCGTAGCAGCGACCTCTATCGTTGGACAAGTGGCTACCTTCGCTGGTACTACTTCCCCTAACGGATGGATCATCTGTGATGGTCGTGCAGTAAGCCGTACCGTGTATGCAGACTTGTTTGCAATCATCGGCACTCGTTATGGTGGTGGCGATGGTAGTACCACGTTCAACGTCCCTGACTGCCGTAATGAGTTCATGCGTGGTTGGACTGGTAACACTAGCTCTGTCGGTACGAAGTTCGAAGATACTCTAGGAAGCCACACGCACTCTGCATCTAGCAGCGCTGCTGGTTTGCACAGCCACACCTCAAGCACAGAGGCTGGCGGATATCACTCACACAGTGGTACTACCGACGCTCAAGGCGTCCACACCCACCAATTGCCTGCCGGTTCGGTTGGCCCTGGCGGGAACAGTGGTTACGGTATCATGGCCTCTGGTGATGACATGACCTACCGTGTGGAAGGTTGGAGTACGTCGCAGGGCGCTGGTAACCACGCTCACAACCTCTCTATCTCAGCCGTAGGCGACCACAGTCACCGAGTAATCGTATCAAACAACGGTAACCACACTCACGCAGTCTTTGTTGGTGCGTCTGGTAGTGCTGAAACTCGCCCTCGCGGGATCTACATGCTCGTTTGCATTCGCCACTAAGGAATCAATATGACACTTAAACTATCTGACTATCAACGTGCAGCCAAAGAGTTGGGTGTCGAATTGGCCGCAGTGAAGTCTGTCGTAGAAGTTGAAAGCCGGGGGCAAGGTTTCCTTGACTCCGGTGAACCTGTAATCCTCTTCGAGCGTCACGTCTTTAATCGTCGTCTACGCAACAAGGGGATTATTGTTCGAGACAAACCAGACATCGTTAACCCTGTAGCTGGTGGATACAAAGGTGGTGCTGAGGAACATAAGCGTCTACAGCGTGCCGTTGAAATCCACAGAGAAGCAGCCCTTGAGAGTGCATCTTGGGGATTGTTCCAGATCATGGGTTATCACTGGAAGGCTCTCGGATACAAAAGCCTACAGGCCTTCATCAACGAAATGTACAAAGACGAAGCTGCACACCTCGATGCCTTCGTGAAATTTATCAAAGTAAGCCCACGCATCCACAGAGCACTCAAGGATAAAGACTGGGCTACATTCGCTTCTGGTTATAACGGTCCTGCATACAAGCGCAATCGCTACGACGAGAGACTTGCAGCAGCATATAACAAACATCTAGTCTAATGTGAGGACAACATGATTATTCAAGGAACACTACTACAACCTTCGGGGTTGGCGTATTCCAATACAAACGTGAAGCTGACTGCACTAGATACTTCGGGTCAAGTGTTGGAAGGGGCTAGCTCTTACTTCATGGTAGACGAGCTTGGCGCTTATTCCTTGGATATCCCTGTAGGGGAGTATCAAGTTGCCGTCTCGTCAAACGGTGGTTACCGTTCAATCGGTACTATCGCTATCTCTCCTTTCACTCCAGAGGCTACCACACTGAATGAACTCATTCTTGTTGGTAAGTCTACTGTCCCTGCCATCCTGTATGATCAGGTGCTGGAGAACATTCAAGTAGCAGAAGAAATGCTGCTGGATGCCAACGAAGCACGTGCATTCTTCCAGGCTAACGTAGATGCTGCAACGGCATCTGCTGTATCGGCTCAGGCTTCAAGTGATGCAACATCTGCTCTTCTGACCAACGCTGAAACTCGTTTCGCTGAAATCGAAGACACAGTAGCTAACTTCACTCCAGAAATCACTGTTGGCACCGTCGAAGAAGGCGAAGTAGCTGGCATCGTGGTGACTGGTACACCGGAGGCACCTATCCTGAACTTCACTCTTCGTCGTGGCCCTAAGGGCGACAAAGGCGATCAGGGAGATATCGGACTCACTGGTGCCCAAGGCGAGAAAGGTGATACCGGCGAACAAGGCCCGCAGGGCGTCCAAGGTGATGTCGGACCCGTTGGCCCTAAGGGTGATCAGGGTGAGCAAGGGATCGTTGGACCACAAGGCCCACAGGGGCTTACAGGCCCACAAGGTGAACAAGGTATCCAAGGCGAACAAGGCCCGCAGGGTATTCAAGGTCTAAAGGGTGATAAAGGTGATAAAGGTGACGTTGGTGATTCCGCATACGAAACAGCGGTCCAAGAAGGTTTTGTCGGGACGCAGACTGATTGGCTTGCAACGCTTGTCGGTGAGCAAGGTGTTCAGGGTGAGACTGGCCCAGTAGGTCCACAAGGCGAAACCGGCCCTAATGGTGAATCTGCTTATGAAGTGGCTGTAGCTGGAGGCTTCGTTGGCACTGAGGCTGACTGGCTAACCAGTCTGATCGGACCTCAGGGTGAACAAGGCATTCAGGGTGAAGTTGGCCCACAAGGCGAAGTTGGCCCTCAGGGTCCAATCGGTGAGACTGGCCTGCAAGGTGAGCAAGGGATTCAAGGCGTCAAAGGTGATACTGGCGACACTGGTGCTACAGGACCAGAGGGACCACAAGGTATTCAGGGCGTCCAGGGTCCTAAAGGTGACCAAGGCGAGTCTGGTCCAGACGGTCCACAAGGCCCAACTGGTGCCACAGGAACATCTGCTTACCAAGCCGCAGTAAACAATGGATTCGTTGGTACAGAAGTCGAGTGGCTTGCATCACTCAACGGAGCTGACGGAGCCGATGGTGCAGCTGGTGCCGATGGCGTCGACGGAGCCTCAGCCTACGAAGTAGCTGTTGCTGGTGGATTCGCTGGTACAGAAACAGAATGGCTCGCTTCTCTGAAAGGAGATAAAGGCGACAAAGGCGATACCGGAGATACTGGTGCCGCTGGAGCTGATGGCACTAACGGTGTAGATGGTGTAGATGGGCTTTCTGCCTACGAAATCGCCGTTGCCAGTGGTTATGCTGGCACAGAAGCTGATTGGCTTCTATCGCTCAAAGGTGACAAAGGGGATCAAGGCGATGCCGGTCTGACTGGTAGCGAAGGTCCACAAGGTCCATCTGGAGACGATGGTGCAGACGGTGTTAACGGTCTGTCCGCTTATGAAGTCGCTGTTGCCAGCGGGTTCGTAGGAACTGAAGCTGAGTGGCTGGCTTCACTTGTCGGCCCTGAGGGTCCACAAGGCATCCAAGGTGTTCAAGGCATCCAAGGTCCGAAAGGAGATACTGGTGACGTTGGTCCTCAAGGGGAACAAGGTGTACAGGG
>AZIE01002220.1_pt1 | contig 16163 bp, 22 predicted proteins | sample 359081 | NCBI WGS metagenome assembly AZIE01 (sample SAMN02429713, study PRJNA222661) | marine sediment metagenome | biome: Sediment sample; isolation source: sample MGS-MCh from oil contaminated site at the lagoon of Mar Chica... | place: Morocco: Mar Chica | collected 2012-07-20 | depth 32 m m | reverse complement strand
CAGAAGAAGGATTAAATGCTTGTTCTATAATCATAGTGATAAGAGTAGGAATTTTTTCTACATTAAGAGCAATTACAACAATTGCAATAAGTAAATATCCCATTGCCATAACAGGAACAATAATTTCTGAGAACTTAGTAATTCTTTTTACTCCACCAAAAATAGCAATAGCAAAAATTAGTGTAACTATTCCACCTGTAATCCAAGTAGGAATATCAAATGATGCTTCAAACGAAGTTGAGATAATAAAAGATTGAGTTGCATTAAATGCAAAACCAAAAGTAATCATTAGTAAAACTGAGATAATAACACCAAGCCATCTTTGACCTAAGGCTTTTGTTACATAGTAAGCTGGTCCACCTCTGTACACACAAGAGTCTTCTCCATCTTTTTCTTTATATAGTTGAGCTAATGAACACTCAAAAAAACTTGTACTCATACCAATAAGACCAATAATCCACATCCAGAATACAGCTCCTGGTCCACCAAGTGTAATAGCAACAGCAACACCAGCAATATTACCACCACCAACACGTCCAGCAACACTTAACATTAAAGCTTGAAAAGAACTAATATGCCCTTCTCTATCATGTTCTGTATGTCTTAAAACATTAAACATCTTAAAGAAATATCTAAATTGAACAAATCTTGATGTTATTGTAAAAAATATACCTAAAGCAGGAAGCAAATAGATTAGAATATTACCCCAAATCAGGTTATTTAAAAAGTCATTTATTTCAGCTAACATTTTTTCTCCTTTAAATGTGTGAAAATTGTAACATGCCAAAGAGGGGTAAAAGTGTGATTTATGTTATTAAAGTAAATTGTAACTTATATGTTTTTTTAATAATTACTATTTTAAAATACTCTGAACATAAGTAAAAAAGGATAAGGTATGGCAATGACTAATAGCGCATATGCTCAAAAAACATTTCTTGATGAGTTACATACTTTTTTAGATGAAATGTCAGAAAGAGTTATACAGTTTGTATACAAAAACCATAAATACCTAGGATATTTTTAAAATCCTAGATAAGTTTACATATTAAAATCGCTACTTTCCATAGTATAACTTCTCTCTATTTTTGCAATAGAAATTTTATAATCTTTAAATATTGATTCTCTACCTTGTCTTTGTGCAGACATGTGGTCTATATTTTTTTTCCAGTTTAATAATGACTTTTCATCTTCCCAAAAAGATAAAGATAAAAGCTTTCCTTCATTTACTAAAGACTGGAATCTCTCAATTGAAATAAAACCTGGCATCTTAACTAACTGCTCTTTTAAATGAGTTGCTATATTTAAATATTGATCTTTTTTTCCATCAGCTATTTCAACTTCAAATATTACTGAATACATCAATTAACCTTTTCTAATATTTGTAATTGTTTTTCCACCAATTGCATAATTATCAGTAGATACTTCATCAATAGTTACAACACAAGTTTTTTCACCTCTACCAAAAACATCTACAAAGGCTTGAGTAAGTTTTTGAGCTAATTGTTCTTTTTGTTCTTTTGTTGCTCCACCATCTTCATGTGTCATTTTTACGTTTATTATTGGCATAAATTTTTTCCTTTATTTTTTTATATTCTACTTTGTTCTTGCGTTGCAAACTTCTTTGCTACAAATAAAAGTACAACTCCTGCTAAAACAATTGCTGCTGTTACATAAAGTGCATTTGAATAGTTTCCATAAATCTCAATTAACTTTACACTATAAAGTGGCGCACCAACTTGCCCTATTCCATAAGCTGTTGTTAAAGCTCCCATCAAAATAACAGGATTACTTCCAGCTAGTTTTCCACCTAAATTCATAAAAAGTGCTACAAGTCCTACAAAAGTTCCACCATATAAAACCCCAGAAAAAAGGTTTAAATAAACATTTGTTGTAAGAGCTGAAATAAGTATCCCAACTACTTGTAAAAGCATAGCTATTATAATAATATTTACACTTCCAAACTTATTTGCTAAAGTCATCCAAATAATACAAGATGGAATACCAGCAAGTCCAACTAAAGTCCAAGTAAAACTTCCATAACCATCTAAACCTTCAAGTGAATTAATAATATCAGGTAAAAATGTTCCTTGAACAACAAAACCTACACCTTCTGTAAAGTATGCAATAATAAGTAAAATCACAAAAGGTGAAAATAAAGACTTATCAAACTTGTGTTTTACTACGTTTTGTTTTAACTCTTTATCAAAAGATAAAATATACATAGAATACATTGAAGCTACAAAACCAAAGATAGTTAACACTATCCAAGCATCTCTCCAACTTCCTTCATAAGCAAAGACAGCTCTTACAATTAAATCCGTTACAAAAACAGAAAAACCAATACCACTAAAATGGATTCCCATAGCTTTTGTTTTGTTATCCATTTTTAGTTTTGTCATAACAATTGCCGAACCAACAACAAGTGCCATAGCTGCACCAAAACCAGCAACTATTCTTGAAATAGCCCATAAAGTTTCATTTGAACTTATACCTAATACTAAAGTAGTAGCTAGACATAAAAATATTCCAAATCTAAAAAACTTTACTTTTGTATTGATATCTTTAATGAAGATTGCAAAAATAGAACCACCCAAATAACCAACAAAGTTAATTGAAGCTAATACTCCTGCAAAAGTAATCGTTAGAAAATCATCTAACATAGGAGGAAGAAGTGAAGTAAATACAAATCTTGCAACCCCAACCCCTACTATTAAAGCAAGTATTCCTGCTAAGATAATTGCTGGATTACTATTTCTATCCAGTAAATTAATATTCATAAGTTTCTTTTCCCTTTTTAAAAACTTTTGTGTATAATATCACTAAAAATGATGATGTGTCAAATATCAAATCGTGATTAATGATATAAGGAAAAGTGATGGACTCAAATTTATTAAAGGTATTTGTAGCAGTTGCCCAAGAACAAAGTATTACTTTAGCTGCCAAAAAACTAGGCTTTGCTCAATCAAATGTTACATCAAGAATAAAACAACTTGAAAAATCAGTGGGCTACTCACTATTTCATCGTGTTCCTAAAGGTGTAGTTCTAACTTATGAGGGAGAAAAGCTTTATAAACACGCAGTTGAAATAGTAAAAAAAGTAGAGAATGCAGTTTTAGATATGCAAAATATACAGTATCAAAAAAAGCTTGTTGTTGGTTCAACAGACTGTAATGCAGCAGTAAGGATTTCTTCTTTTTTAATGAAACTTCATAAAGACTATCCAAAAATTCAACTTGAACTTCTAACTGGAACAACAAGAGATGTGATACAAATGATTTTAAACTATAAAGTTGATATTGCTTTTATAAGTGGAGAACCAAACCACGAAGAGCTTATGGTTTTACAAAAACTAGAAGAAGAAATAGCCATCTTAGAACCACAAGATGAAGCTTGTCCAAATGTGATTTTATCCTTTAAAGAAGGTTGTGCCTATGATGAGTTTTTAAAAAACTACTATATTCAAAAAGGTGAAGATATAGAAAAATCACTTGCATTTGGTAGTTTAGAGACAATCTTAGCTTGTGTAAAATCTGGTATGGGAAAAACTTTACTTCCAACAAACTTAGTTGATAAATTAGGCTTTAGCAAAGACTTAAAAATCACAAAACTAGATAAAAAGACAGCTTATATTCCTACTTGTCTTATTTGTAGAAAAGACAATATCCCTAAAATCGCTGAGTACTTAAAAACTCTTGAGTATTAAGAAGAAAGTGGATTTACCACTTTACTTCTCCTTTTACTACTTGCGCACCAAGCTTTAAAGAAAAACTATCTTTATCTAACTTTGGATAAATAGTTTGCATTATAGAGATTAGCTCTTTTGAGTTTTTTGCTTTTGATACAGCTTTTTCGTAAGTTTCAAGATACTTTATAGAAAACTCAATAGCACTTATATCATTCTTACTTCCCTCTTTTGAGTGGGCAGGAATAACAGTTTTTATCTCAAGTTTCTTCATATCTTTTAAAACTTTTAACCACTGTTCTCTTTCTTTTTTAGTAGAAGTATCTGCCATCCATAAATGCTCTTTATCAGTAATATTAATACCTCCAAAAATAGCTTTTATACTTGGTACATAAACATAAGACCTTGTTGAGTTAAAATTCATAATTTTTAATTTTTCATCTTCTAACTCTATAAAATCTTTTTCTATAACAGAAGGTATCAATACATATGAAGGGGCATTGTTTTCTAGCTTTGGACCCCAATAGTTTAACTTATCTTGATAAGTCTTTTTTATATGTGCAACAGTTTGTTTAGTAGCATATATCTTAGCTTTGGGAAATGCTTTTGTAATAACTTCTAAACCAAAGTAATAATCAGGGTCACCATGACTTACATAGATTTTCTTTAGTTCTCTTTTACTTTTTAAAACTTGTGCTACAACTTTATGTGCATCCGCTTTTGTAAAATGTGCATCTATTAATACAGCCTCTTTTTTCCCTAAAACTAAAACAGAAGCAAGATTAAATCCATCTTCCCCTGCTCTATGAACTTTATATGTTAGTTCATTTTCCTTTGCTATTAAACTATTTGATATAAATAAAAGCATCGAAAAAACTACAAGTAGTCCTCTTTTCATTTGTTTCCTTTTTCTTTTTTTGAATAATATCATTTTAAAACTTAATTTACTTTACTAGTAAAATACTTTTAAAATACTTGTATTTAACTAGAGTTTGTATATAATCACCCTATGAAAATAAAAGATTTAGAAAAAGACATTCAAAGAAATAAAGAAAAGTCACCAGAAACATATAATGAAATATCAAATGTAACTATTCCTTTTTATATGTTTTATAACAAAATGTTTGGTGGTGTAACAAAACTAGAAGAAGATAAATATCAAATAACTCATAGTGAATTAGATGTATTATCATGTTTAAGAATGAGTGAAAATGATGAACATATTCTTTCACCTACAAAACTATATGAAAGACTTCTATTTACTGGTGGAGCAATAACAAAGGTTCTAAAAAAGCTAGAAAAGAAAAACTATATTATAAGACTTGAAAATGAGTTTGATAAAAGAAGTAAATTAGTACAACTAACCTCTTTAGGAAAAGAGACTCACGACAAAGTTATGAAAGATGTTTTAAACTTTGAAGAAGAGTGTTTTTCTGAACTAAACAAAGAAGAGTTAGAGCTTTTTAGAAGCTTACTTTTAAAGCTTCTAAAAAAATAAGCTCTTTTTATCTTTGTTTTAAAGTAGTTTCCAAACCTTGGTCGGGATGCCTTGGTATCAAAAACGATAAAGAAAAAGACAATAAAGCAATAGTTGCTCCAATAATAAATACTAAAGAAGTAGAATAAAGCCAAACTAATCCTAAAAGAGCAGGTAAAAATACTGCTGCAATATGATTTATAGTAAATGACACAGCACTTGCACTTGCGATATCTTTTGGGTCAGCGATTTTTTGAAAATATGTTTTAAGGGCAATTGCCATAGAAAACAGAATATGATCAATTACAAAAAGAAAATATGCCACATAAAGATTTTCAACAAAAGCATAAGAAACAAATAGAAGCATAAGTCCAATATACTCAAACCTTAGAGTATTTCTCTCCCCAAATTTAACAATAAATCTTCCTATCTTTGGAGCAAAATACATATTTAAAACAGAGTTTATAAATAAAAGTGCAACCATATTATGAACATCTACACCAAACTTTTCTACAAGTAAAAATCCTGCAAATACAATAAAGATTTGTCTTCTAGCTCCTGCAAAAAAAGTTAAAACATAAAAAAGCCAATACTCTTTTTTAAGTGTGATTTTCTTTTCTTGAACAACATCATCTTTAAAATGTTCAAATGCCATCCAAGAGATTATCCCAACTACTAAAGTTACTCCACCAAAAAAGGCATAAACATATTTATACTCTACAGAATAAAACTTCATCATCACATAAATAAGTACAAAAACTACAAGTGAAGTAAAAGATTTAGCAGCAGTTATCTTTCCTAAAATAATAGGTGTTTTCTCTTTACTTAGCCATTGCAAGGCTAATGACTGATTTAATGTTTCAAGATAATGAAAACCTATAGACATAATTACTGTTGTAATATAAAGCCCAAGTGCAGAAGGATAAAACCCAGTTAATAAAACCCCAACACCAAGCATCATCATAGAAATATATGCAAGTCTTTGTTGAGCTACAAATATTATCACTAATACAACTGTAAAAGCTAAAAATCCAGGTATCTCTCTTAAACTTTGTAAAATCCCTATCTGGCTTCCATCAAATGAAGCTGCTTCAATAACAAAGTTATTAAGCAGGCTCATCCATGCAGAAAAAGAGAAAACCATAGATATAGACATAATGTATAGCAAAGCTACACGGGATTTGAATATCTTTTCCATCTATTTAAAAAATTGTACAACTATAGGAAGAAAAACAGCAGTTAATATTCCTGTTAGTCCCATAGCTAAAGCCCCAAAAGCTGCTGCTTTTTCAGAGATTTCAATAGCTCTTGCAGTTCCTATACCATGAGAAACTACTCCAAGGGCAAAACCTTTTGAAGTATCATGTTTGATTTTTAAAAGTTTAAAAATAGCTGTTCCTAAAAGTGCCCCAATAATTCCAGTAATAATCACAAAACCAACTGCTAAAGAAGGTATTGCACCAATTTGCTCAGATGTGATAATCGCAATTGGAGCTGTGATTGATTTTGTAGTCATTGATAACATCGTTGGAAGTTGTGCATCTAAAGCCCACAATAAAGCAATTGCAATTGCAATAGTAAATGTCCCTGCTACAACAAGTGTAATAAATATCGGGAAAAATAGCGATTTAATATGCTTTAAGTTCTTATATAAAGGAAGGGCTAATGCAACCGTTGCAGGGCCTAAAAAGAAGTGAATAATCTCAACTCCTTTAAAATACTCTTCATAAGAAACTCCAGTAGTAATAAGCGCTGTCATAATAATCAAATATGCAATAATAATTGGCTGTAAAAGTGTGTGTTTATCAAACTTCTCATAAACAATAATTCCAATTTTGAATGAACCTAGAGTTAATAACAACCATACAAGAGGAGTGTTTGTAACGTACTGTACAAGTGCATCTATATTCATTTTTTATTCTCCTGTCTGATTGTTAAGTAATCCATTAATTTAGCACAGAAACCTAAGGCAATAATTGTTCCTACAAATAGCGAAACTGTAATAGCCCAAAACTCTTTTGAGATAATATCAACTTGCGTAATAATTCCCATCGCAGCAGGAATAAATAACATAGGTAAATATCTTAAATGAATTGAAACTGCATTGTCAAGGCTTGGAAAACTAGCCTTTCTAATGATTAAGAAAATAAGTAATAAAACCATACCAATAACTGGTCCAGGTACTAATAAATCAAAAAGTTTAGCAATACATTCACCTATAAATTGAAAAAATAATAGTGTAATAATTCCTTTTAACATGTGTCCTCTTTTTACATAAATACAAAAATAACAAGCTTGATAGCCATAAGTGATAAGATAATTTTTAATGCTAGCATAAATTTTTTACCATCAATTTTATCTCTTAGTTTTGTTCCTGCATAACTTCCAGCAACTGCTCCTATAATCATGGCAACTAAGATACCAATATAATCAAAAAATACAAAACCAAAAATCATAAAAGCAAAAACTTTAAGCAAGTGAGTAATACTCATCAAGGCAGCAGCAGTAGCTACAACGGTGTGTTTGTCATTGTAATCTTTAACTAAAAGTGTTGTTGCAAGTGGTCCAGTAGCACCAACAACAATAGAAAAACCACTTTGAATAAAACCAATTAAATAATAACTTTCAAATTTTTTGATTTTGTCATTAAACTTTTGACTCCACAGGGAAAGCAAAATATAAATTCCTATAAAAAGAGGAATATATGTTAATGAAACAAAATACAAAATAACAGCAAAAAAAGATACACCAGCAAGTGAGCCAATCAAAAACTTAGGTATAACTTCTACTTTTACATCTTTATATCCAAAAACTGCACGACTTAAGTTACTACTTAATTGTGTCAAACCATGAACAGGAACTAAAGCATTTATAGGTAAAAAAGAAGGAAGAATAGCGATTAAAATCATTCCTCCACCAAGACCAACAACTCCTGCAATAGTAGATGTAAAAAAGGTAATAATTCCCAGCAAAATCTCTTGTGACATCTCTAATATCTTTATAAATAATTTTTAGTAAAATACCACACTCAAACTTAAAATAAAAGGTAAAATAATTTGGAAATGGATATATATCAGTTTATAGGTTTTGTAGGAATGCTCTTTGTTGTAGTGGCATATTTTTTACTACAAACTAATAAATATACTATAAGTTCTCTACCTTATCAGGTTTTAAACCTAGTTGGTGCAATATTGTTATTCATATCATTATGTGTGCATTTTAACTTAGGTTCATTTATTATTGAAGTATTTTGGATACTAATCACGCTTTATGGTATGGCTAAAAACTTAAAAAGGAAAAAAAGTGAAGCTTAGTATTTTTGTAGCACTTCTTTGTACATCACTATTTGCAAACAATTACTACAACCAAGAAAAAGGTAAAATCGATATGCATGGCGGAAAAGGTGATAAACTACTTGGAAACTCATCACACTTTTCAAATCAAAAAGGTCTTAACTCTTTACAAGACTTAACAATAAAAAAACCTAAAGAACCTTCTAAACCAAAACAACCAACTATCAAAATAGAAAAATAATTTTTTTAAAAGTTCTTGACAAGATTGAAAAATCTTGTTAATATTTCAACAGACCAACTGGTCGGTTTTATTTTAAAAGGAAAAAATCATGTCTAGATTATTAGATGAAATCAAAAAATACCAAGAAGCTTTTAAAGAGAAAGTTCCAGAAGATATTCAAAAAGTTATGTTAGATGCAACAGAAGAGTTAAAAAGATTAAGTCTTTCAAAAGATGCACTAAAAGTAAGTGACAAAGCAATCAACTTTGAACTACCAAATGCAGTTAATAAACCTGTTTCACTAAAAGAAGCTTTAGAGAACAATGAGTTTGTAGTAATAAACTTCTACAGAGGTCAATGGTGCCCTTATTGTAATCTAGAACTAAAAGCTTTACAAACTATCAATGATGAACTAGCAAAATTAAATGCAAAAATTATAGCTATCTCTCCACAAACTCCTGATTCATCTCTTTCAACAAAAGAGAAAAATGAGTTAGCATTTGAGGTTTTAAGCGACAAAGAAAACAAGGTTGCAAAAGAGTATGGACTAGTATTTTCTCTTGCTGAAGAATTAAGACCTATCTATAAAAGTTTTGGAATTGATATTGAAAGTTCAAATAAAGAGGACTCATACGAACTACCAATGCCAGCAACATATATAATAAATAAAAACCAAGAAATAATCTACAGTTTCATAGATGAAGATTATACTAAACGAAGCGAACCTCAAACAATATTGGATATAATACAGAAAAATTCATAAGAGGTTTAATGAGTACGGTAAGAGAGAAATTGATAGAAGCTACCTTTGAAGAAGTCTTTACAAAAGGCTACAACGGAGCTTCACTAGCAAATATTTTAAATCGTGCAGAGGTAAAAAAAGGAGCTATGTACCACTACTTCTCTTCAAAAAAAGAGATGGTACTAGCTATGATAAAAGAGCAACAACAAACAAGAATAGAAAGAAAATGGAAACCACTAATAGATGAAAAAGAGGATACTATCTCTGTCTTAACATCTATTTTGTTAGATACTAAAAGTTGGGATTTAACAAATGGTTGTGCCTTTGGAAACTTGATGCAAGAGTCTTTTGACCAAGATGAAGACTTCGCTTTAGTTTTAGAAGAGATACTTCAAAACTGGAAAAATCTATTTATAGATGCACTTAATAAAGCACTTAAAAACAATCAATTAAAAGAAAATACAAATATACAACAGTGCGCTACTTTTATAATAGCTACTTTAGAAGGAGCTATTCTTCTTAGCAAAAAATCAAAAGATTCACAAAACTATGAAGACTGCATGTCTCAACTAACTATCTTTTTAAACTCTCTTAAAAAATAAAGGAACTATATGTCGAAACAAAATTATAAATTTATTTCATGGAATGTAAACGGTATTAGAGCAGTTGATAAAAAAGAAGCACTTAAATGGGTAGATGATGCAAGCATTGATATTCTTGGATTACAAGAAACAAAAGCACAAGCAGAGCAAATCCCAGAAACTATTTTTGATAAAAACTATAAAAATCTTCATGTATCAAGTTCAGCTATAAAAGGAAGAAGTGGTGTTGCACTTTTTACTGATTTAGAGCCACACTTTACTTGTAACTGCCCTACTGTTGATATACTTGATGAAGGAAGAATCAACGAAGCTCACTTTAAACTTGGGGATAAAGAGATTGCTTACTTTAATGTATACTTCCCAAATGGACAATCAAAAGAAGAAAGACTTACATATAAAATGGAGTTTTACGATAGATTTTTAGAGCATTGTGAAAACCTAAAAAAAGAAGGAAAATCTATCATCGTATGTGGAGATGTAAATACAGCTCATAGAGAAATCGACCTAGCAAGACCAAAAGCAAATGAAAAGACTTCTGGATTCTTACCTATGGAGAGAGAATGGATTGATAAGTTTTTAGCCCATGGATATGTTGATACTTTCAGACATATAAATGGTGATATGAAAGACTCATATAGCTGGTGGAGTTATAGAGCAAATGCAAGAGCAAATAACGTTGGCTGGAGAATTGATTATTTCTATGTAAGTGAAGACTTAAAAGATAGTATCAAAAATGCCTATATCATGGCAGAAGTAATGGGAAGTGACCATTGCCCTGTGGCTTTAGAGATAGAACTGTAAGGATATAAAATGGAAGACTTAGACTTTCTAAAAAAAGAGACTTTTTCGCCTGAAGAATATAAAAAGATGGTAAAAGTCTTCCAAGAAAATGACAACCCTACTGGCTGGTTTGATAAAATCTATCAAAGTGCAAATGGCGACTATAAAGAAGTTTTTTGGGCTGATTTAGAACCAAGCCCTTATTTAATCTCTTGGTTAAAAGAAGAAAAAATCACAAAAGAAAATAAAACAGCTTGTGTAATAGGTTGTGGAGTTGGAGATGATGCCCAAGCTCTAAGTCAATTTGGTTTTAAAGTTACTGCTTTTGATATCTCCCCTACTGCAATAGAACTATGCAAAAAAAGATTTCCTAATTCTAAAGTAACCTATATAGTTGCTGACCTTTTTGATTATCCAAAAGATTGGTTTGAAAGTTTTGATGTAGTTTATGAGTGTAACACTATTCAAGTATTGCCTGACCAATATAGAAAAAAAGCAAGAAAAGCTATGAGTTCTCTTTTAGCAAAAGATGGATATATCTTAGTATCATGTAGAAGTAGAGAAGAAGGAACTATGTTAGATGTAATTCCACTTCCCTTATCAAAATCAGAAATGGATGAGTTTGTTACTTTAGATAAACTAAAAGAACAAAGCTTTTTAGCCTATGATGACACACAGGAACCACCTGTGCCTCACTTTTTTGGGATATATAAAAAATAATAATAATACCCTAAAATAAAATTCTTCCTATTTCAAGAAATAACCCGCTAATAAAATATAAATAAATTCATTATAAAAATATCATTACAAATTACTTAACTTAATAAAAGATTAATTTTATTCAATAATAAAGATATTTTATTTATTTTAATTTTCAATTAATAAAAATTATCCTATGATTTTATTTATCTACTAAAAGGAGAGAATAATGAAAACTAAAAGTGTAGTTTTAAGTTTAGCGTTAGTAGGTGTAAGTGCATTCGCTTCAAGTGATATGCAACTTATAAACAAAGTTAAAAAAGCAGGTGTTAAAGCAATACCTCAAAGTCAATTAGAAGTTTTAAAACTTGTAGATGACCCAAACAACCCAATTACTGAGAAGAAAGTTGAGTTAGGAAAGAAGTTATACTTCGAACCAAGACTATCAAAAAGTGGTCTTATTTCATGTAATACATGTCACAACCTAGGTATGGGTGGAGCTGATGGTGTAGCAGCAGCTGTAGGACATAAGTGGACTCCAAATCCAGCTCACTTAAACTCGCCAACTGTTTATAACTCAGTTTTAAACAAAGTGCAGTTTTGGGATGGAAGAAGTCCTCACTTAGAAGACCAAGCACAAGGACCTATTCAAGCTGGACCAGAAATGGCAGCACCGAAAAGTTTAGTTGAAGCTAGAGTTACTTCTATGCCAGCATATGTTGAAGATTTCAAAGATGCTTATGGTGATGATGTAAAAATCGACTTCAAACTTATTGCAGATACAATTGCAGTATTTGAAAGAACATTAGTTACTCCATCAAGATTTGATGAGTTTATGCATGGAGATTTAGATGCTCTAACTCCTGCTGAAAAAGAAGGTTTAAATCTATTTGTGGACAAAGGCTGTGTATCGTGCCACAATGACATAGGTTTAGGTGGAACAATGCAACCATTCCAAGTAGCAAAAAAATATAAATTTGCTTCTTTAGGTGGATTCCAAGGTGATAAAAATGGTATGGTAAAAACACCAACACTTAGAAACATCGAAGAGACAGCACCATATTTCCATAATGGAGCTATTTGGTCACTTGCAGATGCAGTAAAAGAGATGGGTTCTGTACAACTTGGTATAAATATCTCGGATAAAGAGTCTAAAAAGATTACTACTTTCTTAAAAGCTCTTACAGGTGATAAACCAGATATTTCATATCCTCAGTTACCAGTGAGTAGTTCAAAAACTCCAAAACCTGATATGAACTAAAAACCTCTTAAAAACATTGGTCTTAGCATAGAAGAGTCTTCTATTGCTAGGCTCAATGTCCCTATTAAATCCTCTTTATTTCTAGGAAGTGTTCCTTTTAAAGGCAAGGCATTTGAAGCATGGTTTGACCTAAAAACAATAGGCTTTTTAGGATTGATTAAAGATATCAATCTTCTTTGCTCTTCTAACATATCTTTATCATCACAAAAAACAAACTCACTATTTTTCTTCTCAAATCTTTTGAAAAAGTTATCCTCTTTTGTACTTGTAAGTCCAAGCTGTAAAGTAGATAGATAGTTTATATGTTCACATTTATTGATAAGTTTTGCACTATCTTCTATATGTTGTTTTGATAGATTTTTACCACCAAGCCCTAAGATAAGAGTTGCTGATATTTTCATATTTGCTTTTGTTGCTTTATTTAGACCTTCTGCCATTTTGTCAGGATTCATAGGTTTATTTACATATTTTAACAACTCATGATTTCCACTTTCTATTCCATAATAAACTAAAGATAAACCATGTTCTCTTAGAAGATTTAACTCTTCTTGTGATTTTTGTAAAAGATTATAAGGACTTGCATAAGAAGAGACCCTTTGAAGTTTTGGAAAACTCTTTTTTAGATAAGTTAAAACCTTAACTAAAAAAGAAGTATCACAAGCTAATGCATCACCATCTGCTAAGAATACTCTTCTTTCATCAGAGTAAATAGACATACTATCTATGTCTTTAAATATCTCGTCTAAATTTCTAGTTTGGAAAGTTTTTGTTTCATACATAGAGCAAAAGCTACACTTGTTGTATGAACAACCAAGTGTAACTTGTATGATTATTGAGTTTGCCTCTGCAGGAGGTCTATATACAGGTTCGTGATAGTTTATCATTTACTACTGTTTTGTTTTTTCAACTTATCAATAAGATATTTTGGTGCAGTTTTAATAGATAAATACCTTACTACAAATAAGAAGATAATTACCCCAGAGATAATCATAATATTATAGTTTAAACTACTTGCCCAAAGTGCTTCAATAGAATCTATCTTTTCATTGTTAATTTTCACTAGATTTACTATTAGCTCCCTTAAAGCTAAGATAATAAATGCATCAACTAAAAAAGAGATAACAACCCTTTGTTCTCTGATATAGTTTACCACTGCCCTTACGATTTCAAGATAGATAATAAAATACAGCATATATATTATAAACTCTAACATCATATCTAAAGCCATTGCAGCTAAAAATAGTACTGATGCAAAAAGAATCTCTATATAAAACTTATCTTGAAAAAATCGCATAAATCTTCTCATCCGTGTCCTTTTGTTTTTATATAATTGTTGCTCTAATACTTAACCATGAAGGTGGTATTTGAGTTAGTTTTTTATCTTCTTGTGCCATAAAGATAAGTGTTGCAAGCATTGCTCTTGCACTTGTTTCTCCACCTGCTTTTGCATTGCAAACAAGCATGTCTTTTAGATTGTCATACTTACTTAAAAGATGTATCACACCTTGGAAACCACCATTTATATCACAAGCAGGTCCAAAGTTTCTGATTGCTAAAGAAGTATCTTCTGTCTTTGAAGCAAGTCCATTATTTATGTAACCTTGGAACTTTGAGTCAAACTCTTCTTTTAACTCTTCAATAGCTTTTAAAATCTCTTTTCCTTCTAAAACCTCAACTAGAAGTTTTGCAAAGAACCTTGAAGCAATCAAAGCTTCATTTGAGTTGTGAGTTACTTGTACAAAGTTTTCTACGTTTTCTAAGAACTCTTTTTTATCTTTTGATACAAGTAACAATGGAGCAACTCTTCCAACTACTGATAAATCAGTTGATTCTGAACCTGTAGGAAATAAGCCTTCATTGATATTTGCTAAAGTATCTCTTGATGCACCATCAATATAGCCATTGTAGCACTGCATTCTGTCAAACCAGTATTTTGTATACTCATTTACATCAAATGTTTCTTTGTTTTGTAAGAAATTATATAACCAAAGTATTTGGTCACCATAATGAGTAAACTCCCCTGCTTTTCTACCTTTGTGCCATAAAGCTTTTGCATCATTTAACTCATTCCAATCTACATCAAGATTTAATAACTGTTTTTCATCATAAACCCAATGTGACCCTAAAGAGTATGAGTCAGCAACTAAAGTACTTAATATCAACTCTTTTGCATTTCTAATATCATTCATACAAGTTCCTTATTATTTGTTCCAGTTTTTATAGTTGGTAAATGGAGGAAATTGAGCTTTAAACTCTTCTTCATCAAATGAATACCTGAAGGAATCAATATATGCATTTAAAAGTTCGTATGACTCTTGCAGTTGTTGAAACTTTTCATCACTTCCTTCTGGCATATCAGGATGTAACTTTTTTGACAACTTTAAATATTTTTGTTTTAACTCTTTTTTTGAAGTTCCTGTTAAAATTCCAAAAAGATCAACAGCTTTTTCAAACTCTTCATAATCCATATAAATTCCCTATATTACATTAATCTATTATAATATAATCATACTTTATAATTATTAATATTTTATTAAAATCATATATCTAACTTTGAAGCTTTAAAGATATCTAGTATTTATACAACAATGCTATCTAAATGATATTATTATATGTTATACTTTAGTTACAAATGAAATACTATGAAAGATTTACCATGAACAAGTCAATAGTTACTCGGTTTATTTTTGTTTATATTTTCTTCTTACTAACAATAACTACAATATTTTATTTTAATTACCAAAAAACAATAGAAAATCACTTTCAAAAAACTACTAAAGAAAGCTTTTCAGAATACAAAGCTGTATATGACAGAAACAAACAAATAGCTGACTTAATTTTTCAATCGGAAATCAATACAAATAAAATACTTACTATTTTTAAAGATGCTTACCTTTCAAATAAAGAGCAAAGAGATGAGATAAGAAAAGAGTTATATGAAGAGCTAAAAGAAAAGTACTACAAACTAAAAGCTTTTAATCTAAGACAACTACACTTTCACCTACCAAATAATGATTCTTTTTTAAGAATGCATAGACCTCAAAAATATGGTGACAATCTCTCTCACATAAGAGAAACTGTTAGATATGTAAACCAAAACAAAAAATATATCCATGGTTTTGAAGAAGGAAGAATCTTCAATGGCTTTAGATTTATTTATCCTTTGTTTTTTAGAAATATGCATATTGGAAGTGTTGAGATATCTTTTAACTCCCTTGCAATGATAAAAGCAATAAAAGAGACTTACAACAAAAATTCTCACTTTCTTATCAAAAAAGATGTAGTAGATAAAAAACTATTTGAAGATGAAAAATCTAACTATCTTCAAAGTCAATACAAAGAGTTTTATTATGAAAAAGAGATTGTATCTTATCACAAGCCTTTACTTATTAAAAATAATACTAAAC